>CETM01177682.1_pt1 | contig 15849 bp, 21 predicted proteins | sample 361451 | NCBI WGS metagenome assembly CETM01 (sample SAMEA2622690, study PRJEB7988) | marine metagenome | isolation source: saline water (ENVO:00002010), including
GTGTTAGGACTGAAAGATGATTCAGAGTATGTCTTCATCAGTAATCTTTACAACACTGACATTAGGGATAGTAAATTTATTTCTAAGGATCAATTTGATCTACCAGTTGTCGAGTTACAAATTCTTGATGGATTTACACTATTTGATTGGTGTAAGGTATTAGAAAAGGCAAAGAAGATTTACACAGTTAATACTGCCATCAATTATATTATTGATGTACTTGACACTTCCTATGATGAGTATGTAATCTATGCTCATGACGAGGAAAATGTAACTCAGATTGATTATCTATTTAAAAAACCCCATACTATGTTATGCAGATCATAGAATTTAAAGGTGAGAAGTATCCTGGCTTTCAGGCATATGGTAATGCAGCTCAGTTTGCTATTCCTTATGCCAAGTATTTTTGTAATGGTACGGGGTATGATATTGGGTGTATGAAATCTGAGTGGTCATTACCTGGTTCAACTCCTATTGATTTAGACTTTGATGATCCATATCATGCAGATAATCTTCCGGAGGGTCAGGTAGATTATATTTTTTCTAGTCATTGTTTAGAGCATGTTCCTGATTGGGCAGGTACTCTTTTGTATTGGACTGAGAAACTATGTGATGGAGGGATTTTATTTCTTTACCTTCCTCATCATGATCAAAAGTATTGGAGACCATGGAATAACCGTAAGCATCGCCATGCTTTTTTTCCTGAAATAATAGTTGATTTTATGAAAGAAAACGGTTATACTAATATTTTTAGTAGTCAAAGAGATCTAAACCATTCCTTTATTGTAGTTGGAGAGAAACACTAATGGGTCAATTGAATCAAGCAATTAAAATTAAAAATGTTTTAGATTACTATGACATTAAAAATTTTGTAGAGACAGGAACTGGACAAGCAGAGGTTGTGAGATCGGTATATGAAGCAAATGAAGATTTAAATATTCACACCATTGAAGTAGTTGAGGAAATATTTGATCAGAATAAAATTAAATTTTCGTATCTTAAAGATGTAAGTTGGCATTTGGGTACTTCTTTTAAGATTCTTCCTACAATCCTTCCTACCTTTGAGGGGAATACCTTATTCTGGATGGATGCTCATTTTCCTGGTGCTGATTTTGGATTGTCTTCTTATGGTGATGAGAAAGATATGGACAAGAGACTTCCCTTGAAAAGGGAATTGGAAAGTATTATACAGAGTAGGGATGTAAAGGATGATGTTTTTGTTATTGATGATCTTCGCATCTATGAGGATGGTCCTTTTGAAGGTGGTAATTGGGATGAAAGGTCGAAGTATGGAGGAGATGGAATAGGATTTATTGAAGAGATGTTTGAGAATACTCATTATATTGGACGGTCTTATAATGCACAAGGATCGATTATATTATTCCCTGTAACTAAGGAGATGTCTGATAATCTTCTGGTGGGATCTGTGGAAGAATGAAGAAGATTGCTGTTGTTACCTGGGTAACAGATGATTATGTTGAGTACATTGGGTTGGATGAGTTAAAAAATTCATTCAAATATTTTCATCCTGATATAGATTTCTTTGTTTTTGATAGTGCAATGACTCAGAAGGCGAAGGAGAATGATTCTTGGTTGGATAATGTTTGGATGAAACCTCCATGTGCTGCTCCTTATAAGGATGATTATGATATGGTGGTTCAGATTGATGGGGATTGTGTAGTCACTGGTCCCATGACTGAACTGTTTGAGAGTGAGGAGGATGTCATTGGAGTAAGGAATAATAATAGTTTTAATAAAGCAGGTTCACATGATGGAATTACCATTAGACATATTGAACCCTTTGGGGATGGATCTCCTATACCTATGCAAGGGTTTGTCAATGCAGGGTTAGTGGGAGTTAATAATAAAGAGTTCTGGGATGATTGGGGAGATGTAAATATGCAATCGGCTAAGATAAAGGCCAAGGTTGATCCTTATGCACACGGTATTGGGGATGAAAATGATACATTGAATCAACTATTTCATTGTGATGAATATAGTTCCAAGATAGTTGATGAGCAAGGTAGTGGAGTATCTTATGGTCTTTCTAGTTGTTGGGGTAATGATCCTAATAATCACTGGGAGAGTTGGTTGTCAATGTATGTGAAAGATGATAGACTTTATTTGGATGATCCTGTAACCAATGAGACAATGTGTATTAAGGTTCTTCATCAGGCGGGAGGAGGTCTTGCTGCACGGTTAAATAAAGAAGCGGGTGGATTTAGAAACTGGTTATCATCTGTTGTAACGGATGAAGTTAATGATTATTTAAATGAGGTTATGAAGTAATGCCTATACCAACTGATATAAGTCTGGTTACTTTTTCGGATATTAAAGGAAATGAAATAGATCTTTCATCTTCTGAGATTTATAAGAGTCATGCATATGCAGAACATGCTTGCGTACATGCTATTCTTACACAGTTTCATAATGATTTTTATTATTATTTAAAGGACCAAGAAGAATTAAATCTTATAGATTTAGGTGCTAATATTGGATTATTTTCCATTTATGTTTCACCTGTCTGTGAAAAAGTATTTGCAGTAGAACCTACTCCTTCTCATTTTAAAGTAATGGAGGAGATTATAGGGGTCTCTGGTAAGAATAATATTATCCCTCATCAAGTAGCAATAGGACTTCAAGATGGGGAGGCAGAGTTTAAACTTCATGGAAGGAATTCTACCATGAATTCATTTGTTAATTGTAGAGTAGATCCGCATGTGGGAGAGAATATAAAAGTTAAGACTCAAACTCTTAATAGTTTTATTGATTCATTGGATGTAGATCGTGTAGGATTCGTGAAGATGGATATTGAAGGATTTGAAACAGAAGTTATTTCAGAACCTTCTTTTGAAGATGCTATGAAAAAGATTGATGCTTTGTATGTAGAGGTTCATGATTTTGAGGTAAGTGCTGGTGGAGTAGAAAGAAATTTTAATACTATTTCTGATAAGATGAGGGGATGGGGAAGGACAGTAGACAAACTTCAAGATGATTGTATGTTGGTTTATTGATGAAAGAACTTTATAAGCGATTATTAGATATTTGTTATCAAAGACAACTTCATCATTTGGGGAGTTATTTCTCGGCATTACAAATAATAGATGAGATTTATTCTCAGAAGAATGAAGATGATATCTTTATTCTTTCTAATGGTCATGCAGTAGTTGCTCTTTATGTGGTGCTTGAAAAGTATTATGGTTTAGATGCAGTAGAATTGCATGAGAAATATGGGGATCATCCGAAGAGAAATGAATTAGATAAACTCCATTGTTCCACAGGGAGTTTGGGTATGGGGGTTACGGTTGCTGTTGGTAGAGCACTGGCGAATCCTGATCGAGATGTGTATTGTTTATTATCTGATGGTGAATGTGCAGAAGGTTCAGTATGGGAAGCACTTAGATTTGCTTATGAGAATAAAGTAACTAATTTAAAACTCTATGTAAATGCAAATGGATGGGCTGCATATGATGCGGTTGATTTAGATTACTTAGAGAAGAGAATTAAAGCATTCCATCCGGATGTAAATTATGTTCGTACTACCGTTGAACATTTTGGATTGAAAGGACTTCATGCTCACTATACTAATTTTAATGAAGAGCAGTATAAGGAGGCACTCGCATCATTATGAACCAGCGACAAAGATTTAAGGAACTTTTTACCGAAGAAATGAAACAGAATGAGGATATTATTCTGTTGGTGGGAGATGTTGGATATAAAGTTTTTGATCATTTAAGAGAAGAGTTTCCTAGTCGAGTAATTAATCCGGGAGCATCAGAGCAATTGATGATGGGTATGGCAGCAGGTCTTGCGATGGATGGGAAGATACCTGTATGTTATTCTATTACTCCTTTTGTTTTATATCGACCTTTTGAATTTATAAGAAACTATTTAAATCATGAGAGTATTCCTGTGAAACTTGTAGGGAGTGGCCGTAATGAAGACTATGGTGTTTGTGGGTTCTCTCATTATGCATGTGAAGATTTGGAAGTGATGAAAATATTTTCTAACATTGAAGTACATCATCCCCAATCTCCTGATGATATTGATATTAAGAAGTTTCTTTATTCTTCTACTCCTTCTTATATTAATTTACAAAGATGAATATTCTTTTCACCGGTCAGCGGGGATTTTTAGGAAGAGAATTAATTCCTTATCTTGAAAAGAAGGGGCATGATGTAACTTCTTCAAATGTTGATTATAGTGATCAGAGAAATGTAGATCAATTTTTTCGTCATAGGGAGTTTGATTTCATTATTCATGCTGCTATTCGGGGTGGTCGGAGAATACGTAAAGATAGTGTTGATGATTTTCATAATAATGTAAGGATGTTTGAGGTTCTTGCCTCTCAAAGGGTTCCATTAATTACTTTTTGTAGTGGAGCAGTATATGGTAGACAAGAAGACATTTATGGTCTTTCAGAGACTGAGGTGGGGATGAGAATTCCTACGGATTATTATGGATTTGCTAAGTATATAATTGCTCAACGTGCTCGTCAATTGAGTAATGTTTATGTTCTTCGATTCTTTAATGTATTTGGACCTACTAGTCAGGAGGATATGTTTACATCAGCGAATATTAGAAATTATATTAATAAGAAAGATATAGTTATTTTTAAAGATAAGTATATGGATTTCTTTGGTATTAGTGATACTAAAAAAGTTTTAGATCTTTATCTTGAAAAGGCAAAGGAACTTCCTAAGGATATTAATCTAGTCTATAAGACCACTCAGACCCTCTCTGATGTGGGAAAAATGATTAATAATCTATCAGACCATACAGTGGAAATAGATATTCGTGAGAGAGGGATGGAGAAGTCTTATTGTGGATCTGGAAATCTTCTCAGTACGTTGGGTCTTAAATTAAATGGATTGGAGTATGAACTTAATTCTACATATGAATATTTGCGTTAATGGAAGTAGTGATGTATAAAAAAGTCTTTGTGAATGGAACCTTTGATCTTCTTCATAGGGGTCATTTAGAACTTCTTAATTATGCACGGAGTCAAGGAGGACATGTATGTGTGGGAATTGATACGGATGAGAGGGTAAGAGAGAAGAAGGGACCTACAAGACCTATACATAACCAGGAGGAACGAAAGTTTTTTCTTGAAAGTCTAAAAGCAGTAGATGAAGTTAGGTTCTTTTCTAATGATAAAGAGTTAGAGGGGTTGGTAAAATCCTATCAACCTGATATAATGATTGTGGGATCTGATTGGAAAGGTAAATCCGTTATCGGATCTTATTGGGCTGCTAAGTTGATATTCTTTGATAGAATAGGTGAGTATGCAACAACAAAAACAATTCAAGATATTATTAATCGGCGATAGTTGTACTGATGAATATGTCTATGGAACCTGTGAGAGGTTGAATCCAGAGGCACCAGTTCCTATTTTAAAATTTAATAGAAAAGAAACTACAAGAGGAATGGCATGGAACGTAAGAGAGAATCTTATGTCATTTGGATTAGATGTTTATATACTTACCAATAAAGAACCTATTATAAAGACAAGATATATTGATGAGAAATCTAATCAACATATTTTAAGAGTAGATGATGAGGGAAAGTGTGAACCCCTCCCTTATCAACAACCATTTCTTGAGCGATCAAATACTGATCCACCATCCGATGATTGGTATGATGCCCTTGTTATTTCAGATTATGACAAGGGTTTTTTAACGACTAAGAAGATACAAGAATTGGTTGATTGGTTTGAAGGTCCCGTCTTTATTGATAGTAAAAAAACTAAACTCCCTAAGGATGGTTGTTTTCTTAAAATTAATGAGTTAGAATCTAAGTTACTGAAAGGGAGGTATAAGAATTTAATTATTACTAAGGGTGCTGGTGGTGCTGATTATGATGGAGTAAACTATCCAGGAGAAAAGACTAAGATTGTAGATGTAGTAGGAGCAGGTGATACATTTCTTTCTGCATTGGTTTACTTTCATCTTTTCTATGGTAGAATAGAGGAAGCAATTCCTTATGCTAATAAAGCAGCAGCAATTGCTGTGCAAAATTTTGGAACTTATGTTTTAACGGAGGAAGATGTCAAAGACTTACGTGGTTGATATTGATGGAACTATATGTGATTGGGAAGCAGGAAGAGACTATACTCTGTCTAATCCCTTTCCAGAAAGAATCAAGATGATTAATAAACTTTATGATGAAGGTAATACTATTAAGTATTATACGGCGAGAGGGATGGGTCGATTTGCAGGAAGATCGGATAAAGCAATAGAATTTTTTTATACCCTTACAGAAAGTCAGCTAGATAGATGGGGGTGTAAATACCACCAATTAATACTTGGGAAACCCTCAGGTGACTACTACATAGATGACAAGGGGATCAGTTTAGATGAGTTCTTCAAAGATTAAGATAGTCCCAAAGGGATGGGGTTATGAGAAGTGGATTTGTAATACAGAAGAGTATTGCGGGAAACTTTTACATATAATAAAAGGTAAGCAATGTTCATGGCATTATCATAAACTGAAGGATGAAACCTTCTATTTACAAGAGGGAAGACTTCGAGTAAAATATTCAGATGATGATGACCGTGACAATGCAAAAGAAATGATCATGGAAAGAGGGGATAAATTCCATGTTTATCGTGGGTTGAGGCACCAAATGTTTGCCTTAGAAGATAGTGATTTGTTTGAGTTCTCTACTCAGCATTTTGATTCTGATAGTAATAGGGTGATTCCTGGAGATTGAAATGAGTGAACGAATTAAATTTAATCTAGTTGATAGTACGTTCAGTCATCTAGATGGTGGAAGACTTCCTATTCCTAATAAGGGATACTCTGTGCATGGAAAAGAATCTACATGTATTGAATGGGTTACTGATGGTAGTGGAGTTGGTAAGTTTTATACTGATAAAAGGATTCCAGAAGCATTTAGTGATGACTCTGGTGAGTTAAAGTTTGCATGGTTTCTAGAATCAAAAGCAATTGTCCCTGAATTATATCAGCATCTTACTGATAATATGGATGCATACTTAGAGAAGTTTGATTCTATATTTGTTTTTGATAAAAGTTTATTGTCTATCAGTCCTAAGTTTAAATGGGTTCCTGCTCAGGGATATTGGATTCAGAAGGCACAGATGTATGATAAGACTAAGATGATCTCTATGATTGCATCTAATAAGTTGATGTGTCCTGGTCATCAGGTAAGGTTAGATTATATTGAGAAGTTTGATGGACAAGTAGATCATTTTGGTAATGGATATACTTGGATTGATTGGAAGGAAGAAGGTCTATGTGATTATATGTTCTCTATTGCTATGGAGAATTGTGAGGTTCCAGGATACTTTACTGAGAAAGTATTAGATTGCTTTGCTACTGGAACTATTCCTATCTATCTCGGCGATCCTACTATTGGGGAACACTTTAATATGGATGGAGTTATCTGGTTATCAGATGAATTTGACGTTTCGGATGAAATTTATTATAGTAAGATTGATGCAGTAAAGGATAATTTGGAACGAGTTAAAGAGATGGAAGTTCTTGAAGATTATATTTGGAAGCATCACCTTAATAAACAATTTGGAAAATGATTTACGTTGTTGATTTAGATGGTACTCTGTGTGAGACTTTCTCTAATCCTGATGGTCATGGAATGAAGTACTATGAAGCTAAACCATACTATGATAGAATAGAGAAGATCAATAAACTCTGGGAGGAGGGTCACACCATCATCATAGAAACTGCACGAGGATGTGGTAGTAAGATCAATCATTATGAGGATACTTTTAATCAGTTACGTTCATGGGGATTGAAGTTTACTTCTTTAAGAACTGGTGTTAAATTTGGTGGAGATTTATTTATTGATGATAAAGGAGTAAACAGCGAGGACTTTTTTGATGGGTGTAGTAAACAAACTAATAAAGAAGACACCTTCGTTTCTTCAACAGGCTTACTATAATCTAGTTCCATTTGAGAAAAGGTATGGTGAGGTCTATGGTAAGACCTTGCGTTCTCTTATGGAAAGTAGTGAGTGGACACAGGAACAGTTAGAAATTAAACAGTTCAAGGAAATGAAGAGTTTACTCTATCATTGTTTTTGGAATGTTCCTTATTATACCAGAATATTTTTGAAGAATAGATGGACTCCTGAGGATTTTAAAACTGTAAAAGACATAGAAAATTTTCCTGTTCTCACTAAGAAGATCATAATGGAGAATAGGGATGATTTGATTGTAAAAGAGATGGATCATGTTAAAAGGTATCCTATTTCTACTAGTGGATCGACAGGTGATAAATTAACTTTCTTTGTTGATGATGATTGCTTGAAGAAAGAAGCAGCATTTAATATGAGAGCATACCTTGCACAGGGTGCAGAGATGTATGACACTCCTAGTGTATGGTTAAGAAGATATGTTCCACCCAACCCAGAATCGCCTCTATGGTACTATGATTATGAATTGAAGCGTTTGTATATGTCTGCCTATCATCTCAACTCAGAGACGATATATCAGTACATAGAGAAGATTAATGAAGGTAATTATCAGACAATGTGTACCTATCCTTCTTCTGCCTATATCTTTGCTTGTTTATGTGAGGAGCAGAACCTTTCTCTAAGAACAATTAAAAAGATTCATACAACATCAGAGGTATTAATACCCCAGTGGTATGATAAGGTGAAGGAAGTCTTTGGTATTACTCCTTGTGGACATTATGGTCAGATGGAAAAGGTTTCTTTTATGCACCAGACCGAAGAGTCAAGAGATATGAATCAGAATTTAGAGTATGGTATTGATGAGTTCTATGATAATGGTGATGGTACACACGGATTAATTGCTACTGGTTTTATTAATCACTTTATGCCTTTTATAAGGTATAAGACAGAGGATACTTTCGTCTTGAAGGATGGTATAGTGAAGGAAGTGAATGGTAGGACTAGTGATATATTAGTTTCTGCTGATGGATGTAGATTACCTGGTGTTAATTTTTATAGTTGGATTGATAAAAAGATGCCAGCAATTAAAATGTTTCAGATAGTTCAGAGTTCCTCAAAGGATATTGCATTTAACTATGTTCAATCTCCTGATTATAATGATGATATAACAGAGGAGATTAGAAGGGGTCTGGGTTCTCGTTTAGGGGATATGGAATACCAAATAAATAAAGTGGATGAGATTAAAAGAAATAAAGGCACTAACAAATTTAAGTGTATTATTAACAAGGTGGCTTGATTATGAACATAAGTTTTATTGGATTGGGAAAACTTGGACTTCCACTTGCATGTTGCTTGGCACAGTCAGGTAATAAAGTATTAGGAGTAGATAAGAATGAATATGTATTAGAGAAGTTAAACAATAATGAATTACCTTTTTACGAACCAGGATTAACAGATATATTTCCGCATGATAATTTAATAGGGTTTACCGATTCTTATCATAGAGCAGTAGAGGAGACAGATGCGTCTATCATATTAGTTAATACGCAGTTAGGAGACACTGGATATTCCGCAGAGTTTGTTGAGTCTGCATTGACTGACCTTGCCGTTAATTTAAAGAAGAGTACTAAGGATTATCATTTGATTGTTTTATCTTCTACGGTTCTTCCTGGTACGATTGCCCATTTAATTAAGTTAGTAGAGAAGATTTCTGGTAGAAAGTTTGAAGAAGGGTTCGGTTTCTCTTATGTTCCAGACTTTGTTAAACTTGGTAATGTAATTAAGGATTTCCTTAACCCAGAATATTTCCTTATAGGTGCTAATAATGAGAAGGATCAGCGTCAAACTGAGTCTATATGGGAAAATTTTCATAAGAATGCAACCCCTCATAAGTATCTTACATTGGAGGAGGCAGAGGTTGCTAAGGTAGCATCCAATGCATATATTGTGAGTAAGATTACTTTTGCTAATTTCTTAGGACAGTTATGTGATGATATGGAGAATGTGAATGTTCATAAAATCACTGACACGATTGGAATCGATAAGAGAATATCCCCTCACTTCTTTGGATTCGGTACTCCATTTGGTGGTACATGTTTTCCAAGAGATACTGCTGCTTTCATTAAGTTTGCCGAGACCCAAGGTAAAGAAGCAAAGCATATTAAATTTTGCAATGAGGTCAATGAAAGTCTCTATCATGATATATTAAACAAGTGTGGAATAGCCACCAGAGTAGGAGTGATTGGTGTATCGTTTAAACCTGATTCTCCTGTTACAATTGGATCTCCTTCTGTGAGGTTGATACATGATCTTCTCAAACAGGGAAGGTTAGTCTATACGTATGATGAATTAGAAGAGACATATGATAATCTGAATGGAAGGGAGAAAAATATTAAAAAATGTGAGTCAGCAGAGGAGTGTGTAGGGAGATCGGATGTAGTAGTTTTCATGCATCCGAATAGAAAGTATGCTACACTGGATGTAAAGGGTAAAACTGTGGTTGATAACTGGGGTATCTTTTCATAGTAAAAATGGTAAAGGTAAGAGAATTTATTAAAGAACTACAAATTTATAATGTAGGTGGACGTTCTGAATTATCATCTGATTGGGAGTGTTTTGATTGGAATGAATCAGAATTTCCTCCTACTAATAAGGTATTTGAAGTTGTTCAAACTTTTTATAGGTATGAAAGATACCCTGATATTACAGCAAAGAAGTTAAAGCATAGACTGGGAGAGTATACTAATCTTCCACCCAATTTTATTGAGGTATATAATGGATCTGACGATGGTTTAAAGGATATAATGACTGTCTTTGTTGATAGAAACACTAAGGTTCTTTCTTATCAACCCTCATACACTCAGGTTAATACTTTTATTACTACTAATACAGATCAATATAAGAAGGTTAATATTGTAGATCCATTAGGAGAACATAGATATGATTTTAATCATTGTAGGGATGCTGATGTAGTCTATCTGGTTAATCCTAATAACCCTACGGGAAAACTCATACCACCGAATGAGATTGAAGGTTTACTTTCTTCTTATCCAGAGACTCTTTTTATTATTGATGAAGCCTACTATGAGTTTGCTTTACAATCTTGTTGCGAGATGGTTTATTCATATAAGAATTTACTCGTTACCAGAACCTTCTCTAAGGCGTTTGGATTGGCATCAATGAGACTGGGATATGTTATGGGTCATCCAGACTTATTAATACATCTTAGGAAGATTAGGAATGGTAAAGCAGTGAATGCATTAGCACAAGCATGTGGGATTGCAGCACTAAGTGATTTGGATTATCTTAACTGGCGCATAGCAGAAATGAATGATGCTAAGAAGTTTTTTATAAGAAATCTTCCTAGTGGATATGATGCTGTGAAGAGTTCTGCTAATTTTGTATTGTTAAAGACACCCAACTCAGCAGAATTGTTGAATAAATTAAAGGAAAATAAGATTCTTATACGAGATAGAAGTTCCTTTGAAAATCTTGAAAATTGTGTTAGAATAACTATTGGATCTAAGAAACAGATCATCAAAGTACTGGATGTAATTAATGATAGGGTATAACAGATTAGGGATTAATGGCAGACTTGCTAACCAGATGTTTCAATATGCCTCTCTAAGGGGTATAGCAGCAAAGCATGGGTATGAATGGACTATTCCTCCTGAGGATAGAGAAACTCATAACATGGCTGACTATAATATTATGGATGGGTTTAAGTTACCTCATCTAAAAAATAAAGGATTTGTTCCTGAGGATTGGCCAGTACATGATGAACCCTGTCATGACTTTGATCCAGAGTTTTTTGAGAATTGTCCTGATAATATAAACTTAGAAGGATTTAGACAGTCAGAGAAATACTTTAAGCATATTGAGAATGAGATAAGAGAAGATTATACTTTTATTGATGACATTTATAATCCATGTAAGGAAATGATTGATGGTCTAGGGGACAGACCATTGTTTCTACATGTAAGAAGAGCAGATGCAACGGGTAGACCGCATCAGTATCCCGTAGCATCTATTGAATGGTATGAGAAGATGTTAGAAGAATATTTTCCTAAGGATTTATCAGTTCTTATTCTTACTGATAAGTTGGATTGGGTACAGGAACAAGAATTGTTTAAGGGAGATAGGTTCCTTCTATCAGAACAAAGAGAATACTCAGAGACATTGGTATGGAATGGTAGAGGAAAGAAAGAACATAGTTTGTTACCATGGGTTGACCTTTGTTTGATGACTCTTTGTAATGGTGGTATAATTCCTAACAGTACCTTTGGTTGGTGGGGTGCTTGGTTACAAAAGAATAGAACTAATAATGTAGTCTATCAACATCCATACTTTGGTCCAGAGTTTACTGCCAAGCATGATTGTTTCAGAGATTTGAATGATATGTATCCAGAAGATTGGATTCGTGGTCACCTCCCTGATGAGATGATAGATACAAAATATACAGCATCGGAGAATGAAGTTGACTAATTTAGTTTACTATTCCTATAAGAAAAGTAATCATGATCACATCAATGATCATGAACTTAAAAGGTTTGAACACAGTATCCGTACATTGAGGGAGTTTAATGATGAAATACCTGTTTATCTTTTTTGTGATGACCCTGCTTTTATTCCCCTTTATTTCCGTACTCATTACAATGTAAATGTTCTACCCTTTGTAGAGCAAGTAAGTCATGGAATGCTTTTCATTTATAGATGGTTTAATCTTCAATACTTTGAAGATGGGGAAGGAACCTATGTGGATGCAAATATTCTTTATGTAGATTCAGATACTATTTTCTATGGAGATGTTCAGTATCTTTTTGATCATTATAATTATGCAGAAGTATTTGGTAGGGAGGAGTTTGGTTTTAGACATGACCCCAATACAGGAGGCGGAAAGAATATAAGGAAGGCATTGGATTATGTGGATCAGTGTATAGAAGAAGCAGGTGGTGAAGGACACATATACAAGTATTGTATGGGAGTAATGTTATTCACTAGGGGTGTTCATTTGGATATATGTGAACGATTAGGAGAATTAGTTGAGTTGATGTTTAAGTTGAAGGATGGAAAACTTCCTTATCCTGTACCCAATCCTAGGATAATAGATGAGTATGCTATGTGGGTTATATTAAGTAGGATGGGAATCTTTGGAGAGTTATTTGGCGTACAAGATGTTACGCAGGGATATGTAGAACAAAAGCACGAGGAGTTCTTTAATCCTATTGTGTTACATTATACTACCAAAGGAGAACAACAACTCGCTCAGGATGAAGATAGATTTAGTAATCTCCTAAGAGATGTTGATGAAGTGAGTGAGGATATAGATCCTTATCATATATTATTATGAAGCCAATGCTTGATCTTACATTCTTAATCCCGACACGGATTGAGACAGAAGATAGGTTGAGAAATATTATTTCTTCGGTCTCTTATTTGTTGAAGCATTTGGATGCAAAGGTGATAGTAAAGGAAGTAGCACCTCATCCTACCTTTAAGCATCGGGCAATACCAGAGATTAGAAAGTATTGCGATGATCGTAACTTAACTTATCTGTATGAAGAAACGCAAGAACTTCTTTTTTGTAAGAGTAAGGTCTTAAATGATCTTATTATTGCTGCTGATACTGAGGTTGTTGCTAATTATGATGCCGATTGTATACTCCCAGTAGAGGCATACCACCAAGCATATAGGTCTATTAAAGGTAATACACTAGATGTAGTATATCCGTACCAGTGTGGCATTTATCAGTGGAAAGCAGCATATAATATGGACATCTATAATCGATTTGTTAATACACTTAGTACTGATGTACTAGATGAAAATAAGGAACTCTCTAATTCTACAATTGGTTGGTCTCAGTTTATCAGAAGACAGACTTATATTGATTCTTATATGATGAATGAGAACTTTGTTTCATGGGGATGTGAAGACGATGAATTCTATTTTAGAATGAGTACTCTTGGTCTGCGTATTGGTAGAACCAATAATTATGTGTATCATTTAGAGCATTCGCGTACTCATAATTCTTGGTTTAGTAGTCCCAATTTTAATAACAATTGGAACCTGTGGCACACTATAAAAACATTTGACAAAGACAAGTTGGTGGAGTATTATGAAGGACAGGATTACCTCAAAACCCGTAGAGAACAGTTAGTATGATAGGATTTAATGCCTTAGGGCGAATGGGAAGGTTGGCTAATCAGATGTTTCAGTATGCCTCACTTAAAGGCATTGCAAGGAATGTAGGAACAGATATTATTATCCCATTTTGGCCTGATGAGATGGATGATGGGATGGGTAATATGTTGAGGTCGGAATTATTTGATTCTTTTGACCTTGAAGTTCAACAGGGACTTCTAAATAATGGACATGCACCTGTGGTACAAGAAAGGTTCTTTCATTTTGATGAAGAACTTTTTAGATTATGTCCTGATCATGTAAATCTCCAAGGGTATTTTCAAACTGAGAAATACTTTAAGCATATTGAAGATGAGATTCGTAAGGATTTCACTTTTAAGTCTGAGATTTTAGAACCTTGTAAGGAGATGGTAGAAGGTGTAGACAATCCTATTGCTTTACATGTTCGTCGAACTGATTATGTAAGAAACCAAGCAAATCATAATGTTCTTTCTCTTGAATATTATCAGGCAGCATTAGAACAGTTTGATTCTGATAGGAATGTAATTGTATTTTCTGATGAACCTGCTTGGTGTATGGAGCAAGAGATTTTTAGTGATGATAGATTCATTATCTCAGAGAATGAGGACAATAGAATTGATCTTTGTTTGATGTCTCTATGTAATGATTTTATTATTGCTAATTCATCATTCTCTTGGTGGGGAGCATGGTTATCCACTAATAAAGATAAGAAAGTTATTGCACCTTCTCAATGGTTTGGGAAGACAGGTTATACCAAAGACCACGATACAAAAGATTTAATTCCTGATGACTGGATCAAAATTACTGCGGGACAAGAATAAAGCTGCCTTTAAACTCAAAGGTCTTCCTCATATCTATTGGTTAAACCTTGATGCGGATGTGGAGAGGAGAGAGTATATGGAAGACCAGTTTGAATACTGGCAGATAAAGAATCATACTCGTATTTCTGGATATGATGGGAGAGATAGTGACCCCTCCGAATATCTTAAAGGACGTATACCTGATATGGTAAGTCCTGGTGAGTTGGGATGTTGTATGTCTCACCTTAAAGCTATTAAAGAGTTTTATGAGAATAGTGAGGATGAGTATTGTATTATTGCGGAGGATGATATAAGTTTTGAGTTAGTCCATTATTGGCCCTTTACCTGGACAGAATTTTATTCATATGTTCCATATGATTATGATTGCATTCAGATGACAACTATCTGTACAGGTGATATTCATATTAAATTGCATCATAAGTTTGTTAATGATTTTTCTGCTGCATTTTATTTGATAACTCGTCATCATGCAGCAAAGGTATTAAAGAATCATATGCGTGGAGATAAATGGAAGTTAGATAATGGAGTTAAACCACGAGCAGTATCTGAGGATACTATTTTAGAAACTGGGAAGACTTATACTATTCCTATTCTCCTTTATAATATGGATTTCCATAGTAGTATTCATCAAGAACATATAGGTATTTTTCATAAAGGACCACATGATGCTTTAATGAATTGGTGGAAAGTAAATAGTTCTTCCATCAATATTCAAGAGTATATGAACTATGATCCTTATTTTAGTAGAATCACTGAGAGTAGTGCTAAGAAAGAAGATCCACCCCAGACCTAGTGTTGACAGTATAATATGAGTATGTTAAGATTATTAAACAACTGTCACAGTGACAGTTCTTATAAATAATCTTATACAAAGGACTCGAAAGAATCGTAACCCTGCGTGTAATGTAAACAGTACCCTTGTCGGGGGTGCTAACATCCGCAGGATTTTTTCTTGCGAGACACTTTCTAAAA
>CETM01030483.1_pt1 | contig 15843 bp, 14 predicted proteins | sample 361451 | NCBI WGS metagenome assembly CETM01 (sample SAMEA2622690, study PRJEB7988) | marine metagenome | isolation source: saline water (ENVO:00002010), including
GATAATAATAATCCAGGAACAAAAAAATGTTGAGAGGGATAAAACTAATGACAGCAAATTACGCTATTTGGGCTGGAAAGTTATTGTGATATGGGAATGTAGTATAAATAATGAAAAGAAATTTTTTGCTAAAATGGCAAACGTGAAAAAAAGAATAAAAGATTAAATGACAGAACATGATTTAGAATCCAGAAGAGCATGCGACTCTATACTTGCTAAATGGAAATCAAGCGTTCCCGAATGGAAAAATAGGTTTATTAATAATGACATAGTTTATGTTTCGGGTACAAAAAACTTCCCAAGCCCTGATAGGAGTTTTTATTCATCTTCTTTAAAAACTAGAATAGCTGTGGAGTTTAAGCCTTATAAACGAGAAACAAAAAGAGGCATCTTAACTGGAATTGGACAATCTATAGCATATTTAAAGGATAATAATAACTCAGCTTCTTATCTAGTAGTTCCAGAAAAAATAGAAAATTTTAATATGGGAATTTTTTTAGAGAATATTTTTAAAACAAAAATTTTCGGAAAACTTCCAATTGGACTTGTAACTTTTAACATTAAAGACGAATCTAAAATAAAGCTTCGTTGTAATATTGCAAACACACTAACTCCATCTAAAGTTACAGAAAGAGGCGTAGAAGATAATTATTGGGCAGCCTGGAGGGATAGTCCTCCTCATGCTACTTATCTTTTGCTCAAGATTGCATTTGAATTAAAAAACAATAAAAATAGATCTAAAGCAATTTGGGATAATTATTTTGACAATTATTTTGTTCCCAAAGAAACTTCAGCAACATTGGATGATGTTAAAAACAAAGTAAAAATGTGGGATGGCAGTTTTCAAATTCCCCTATCTTCTACAAAGAAAAAATTACGAAGCCAGGTAAAAAATAAAGATATTGAATATTCAGAAGCTATTCAAATATTAAAAAAAAGAGTTGCTAAAAACGTTGTAGATAATCTTTATCAAGATTATAAAAAAAATCATTTTAATTATATTAATCATCTTAAGCTATGGGATCATGATACAAAATTCATTAACCCTCTAGGAAAAAGTTTTTTAGATGCTGTTAATAGGGGGAACAACTTAACAAATGAAATTGCAAAAATAACCTTAGTTAGAGGCAGACATATTGAGTTTATAAGAGATATAGAGACAATTAAGTCAAACATGTCTTTTATTCCAGATAACCATGATGACTTTAGAAAATTACTTGATGTTGAGTTGGACAAAAAAGGATTTATGAAAAGGAATCCAAATCGAACTACTTCAGGTATAAGAAAATTGTTTCAATCCGAACTTCAACTATGGGATAAATTTGGTATCAAAAAAAAACACAGAGGAGAACATTTTGTCCCTGGAGTCGGATACCTTTTTGATTTTAAAAAAATTAATATGTTAGAAAAAGCTTATCATAACACTTATGATAAAATAGAGGCTGTTTTCTTATCAGATTCCCTTCAGTGACATTTGTTTTTTTCGTCTATTTCCTTGAAATACCATTTGTCAAGAATGCTATAGTTTGCAAGCTTGCTTATGTTATTCGGCATCCAGTTGTTTGTTACTGCCTTTATTATGCTTTCACCTAGCCTCTCTGCAAGCATACAGGGAAAAGCATTGCCCACTTGAATGCACTGCTCTTTTGAGCTTCCAGCAAATTCAAGATCATCAGGAAAAGTCTGAATCCTTGCAGCCTCTCTTGTTGTAATCAACCTGTTAAGCCATGGATGGATAGGAAAAGCATTGTGACCTGGAACAAGCGTAATGCTTGGCTCATTACGATGCAGCCTTCTGTAAACATGACTAAAGTTTTTTATTTTTTGTCCAGTAAATTTTGCGTACCGAAGCTTTTCAGGAAGTTTTGCCACATCCATCTTCCTTCCTTCCTCCACATATGAGTAACGCTCAACAATCATGCTGGAATGCGTCATGGGATCATGGTTCTTGAAATGCTTGTGGGATGACTTTGTAGACAAGTCCGTAATGACTTCACCAACTGTTCTGTATGAAAGCTGCCAATCTTTTGGATTGGCAAAATATTTTGGTTTGGGCCAAGGTATAATGTGGCCAGTTCTGTTTGCAATCAGCAAAAACCGCTTTCTTTTTTGTGGCACGCCATAGTCAGCAGCATTGAGTATTCTGCAGTCATAGTTTTTGTAACCAATTTTAGCAACGTACTTTAAAAGCTCTCTTAAGAAATTGCCCTTATCTAAACTTGCAAACCCTCCTACATTTTCCATGATTACCCATTCAGGTTTAAGCAAATTCACATAATCCCAAAAAGTAAATACAAGCTTATTTCTTGGGTCACTTCTTGGATTATATCCTTTTGTATTAATAAATCTTCTTTTGCCAAATATTGAAAAACCCTGACATGGGGGCCCGCCAACAAGTAAATTAACTTTTTTGCCTCTTAGAATTTTTAACATTTCTTTTCTTGTTTTCTTGCTGCTCAAATCACCATCCAAGTAAGGTATATCAGGAAAATTATTCTTATGGGTTTCTCTTACTTCCTTATTAAAGTCTGCACAAAGTAAAGGCTCAAAGCCTGTCTTTGCGAGGCCAACTGTTATGCCTCCGCCACCAGAAAACAGGTCAATAAATGTCATGCCATTGTTGCTACTGTTTTTTCTTCCTGAGCCATTGATAGTTAATGACTTTTGCGGATCCATACTTGTTAACTTGCTTTGGAACAATTCTTTACCAGAAGCTTTATAGTTTTCATTCGTTAAATGTTTTTTAATTTCTACAGCGATGTTTGCAGCAAGCAATGGTGCTACTGCATTGCCAACCAGTATGCATTGCTTTCTTCTTGTGCCAGCAAAAATATGACTGTCGGGAAATGTTTGTAAGCGTGCAGCCTCTCTAGGCGTAAGACTTCGATGCAAAGTTGGATGGATGGGAAAAGCATTGTTTCCAGGAACAAGAGTGACAGACGGTTCTGAATTTTTAAGCCTGACGTAAGTACTGCCAAAATTTTTTCTTCTAATTTCCTTTGGCATTTTTTCTGGCGGGGGAAGCTTTCCTCCTTCTGGAATTAACTTGTATCTTTGAATTACCCTCTCACTGTGTTCAAGGGGAATATGATTTGGAAACTCTATGCCTTTAGATATTAGATTCTTTATTGCTAGGCCAACATTTTTTATTGGTTTTAAAGAACCTATCTTTGACTTTCTTGGTTTGGGGTAGTCAAACTTTCTACCTGTTCTTGTTCCAACCAGAATGACACGCTCTCTTTTTTGTGGAACGCCATAACCACTTGCATCAAGTATTTTAAAGTATATGTCATAACCGCACTTAGCAAAATCAACGGAAAGTTTTTTCAAAAACTCCCCTTTGTGCAATGTGGACAATCCCTTCACGTTTTCAAAAACAAAACATTTTGGCTTTAACTCTCTTACGATGTTCACGTATGAGGAAAAAAGCATATTCCTAGGATCAGAACCATGCTTGTCACCCATCTGCGAAAAACCTTGGCAAGGAGGGCCTCCTATAATCACATCAGGTTTTTTGCCTTTTGTTTTATTAAGTAATTCGCTTGGTAAAAGAGTAGCAATATCCTTAAGTATAAAAGGTGTTGTTGGCCAGTTTAACTCATGAGTTTTTTGTGAGTCCTTGTCAAAGTCTGAGGATGCAATACATTTAAAACCAGCTTGCTCAAAACCAATTTTAAAGCCACCAGCTCCAGAAAATAATGAGATAAATGTTAGCATTTTATTTAAGCTTTATATTATATTTTATTTTCGATTCATCTATTTTTTTATTGATAACAAAAACTATTACTAAAGCTAAATATTTCATCATTAATTTAATCCAGACAGGTCTGAAGGCCAATTGGAATCTTGTTTTGGTTTATCTTCCCAATAATCAGGATTTAATTTAAAATCAAATGCTAGTTCCCACTTGTTATATTCAATTTTAAGACAATCCAATGAAACTTGAAAATTTTTTTGACTATTGCTGTTCCATGTTGCCCAAGTGTCCATCATTTGTAATGGTTCACTACCAAATTCAATGAGTACTCCTCCTACTGACCAATAAGAATCTCCCTCATAACCCTTAGAAAGAGCAATTCTAATTATTTCATTCATTGTTGCCCTACATTGATATTCTCTCTGATAATCAACTTCTGTATAAATGCGAATAATTTGCTTTGATTTTTTTGTAGTAAATACAATTATATCTTTAAATGTGGGGTCTTCTTTATCTAAAGCTATAAATTGACCATTGGCAATTTTGTAAAAATCATTGAAATATGAAAATTGCTTTGTGCCTGAAAATTTACTTGGCCAGTTATGTTCATTAAATTTTTTTATAACTTTAATGTTTTTTGGAAGTTCTTTACCTAGTTCAATTCCAAAAGGTTTCCAAACTTCTTCCGCATTCGTTTGTAATGAAAAGAAAAAAACTATTACTAAAGCTAAATATTTCATCACCCAACAATATACCATCATTCCCCCAAAGGTTAAGAGGATGTTTAGGCAAAAGTTCTAGAACTGTTCTCTATTAAAATTAATTAATACAAATATAGTAAAAATATTAAATAATTTTTAAAAAATATGAGCAGCAAAGTACCTTGTCTTCACTTCTTTCCCTCCGACCACATTGCGGATACGCTGCATTTGTCCATGGAGGCACAGGGATGCTACATTCTCATCCTCTTTCACACTTGGAATAACAACTGCCGCCCCTACAAGGATGACGATAAGATAGTGCCAAAGTTATTGCGCATAACCCCAAAGAAATGGCGGAAAATTAAAGAGGAGATTACGCCCCTGTTTGACCTCAGTGAGGGTACATTCAAGCAGAAGCGTTTAGAGAAAGCGTGGAGGGAGGCACTGCAGCGAAGTGAGAAGGCAAGAGAGGCTGCTAAAATACGCCATGAAAAAAGGAGAATGTATGCCGGTAGGAGGCTTGCGGACGCACTACCCAAGCACTACTAACCATAACCATAACTATAACTATAATAATATATGCTTAGGTACTGGGGAGTGATGGAGTTGTAAATAAATCTGCTATCAAACTGTCATCAATTCAGTGTGTTTTACTATCAACACTATTCCTCTGTTAAAATAAAAGGGGTCGGTGAAGACCCCTTAATGATTTTTTATTATGCTACTTTCTTTTCAGTTATTTCATCATGAACAACATCCCGTATAGTATCACTTAAAACTTTATAATGGTCCTCTGTCGGTGTTCTGTTGTTAAAGAGCCACGATTGGAATATATCCTTCTCCTCAGAGTCTTGGAAGTTTTCTCCAACTTTTGTGAACTTTTCCATGACCAAAGAAGCTGATATTCTTTCATCGAGCGTCATATTGTTCAGGCGTATGGCGTACTCGGGCACTTGGATGCAGGCGTAAAAGTTCAATAAATCCTTGTCGTATTTCTCGAGTTTGGATTTCCACAAACGGGCAACCCCAATTGCTTTGGTGTGGCATATATGATTATCGTGCCAACCCTTTTCAGATTCATACTGGCCAATCATTTCAATGCTCATATGCGTATAGTATCCAGGGTGACCCTCTTTATCAACTGCAAGAAATTTTAATTCCTCCCAAGTTTTCTTCTTGGGTGTTATCTCAAGAGTTAAAATACTGCTGTGATTGAATGTTGTGGGACTGTGATAGTAGATGGTGTCCAACTCCTGTTTCATTCCCCCTACTTGAGCATTGTAGACCGTGTTGACCTGAGTGACTTCAAAATTTAGTTGTGTTGTGTTCTCTACCTTATTGTAGTGCTTGGAATAATCGGTTCCCCTTTTTTCCTCACCTTCAAACACATGCTTCTTATGCAGATGTCTGCTTTTCAGCCATTGGCCGAAAATAACATCATGCAAATCATCTTTTAAATTATCATTATCCATTATTTTCCTTTCATTTAATGGGTTATTTGTGAATGTGGTTTGAGAATTAATAATTAAATTTTATTACATAAGACCTCCTTTGTGATTGTGTGAAAATAGCAATGCACGGCCAAGACCACGGGGTATCGAGCCCTCACGGCGGTGCTTCCCCTTTAAGGTGAGGGGAATGTCCCGGCTGCAGTAAAGCCTTAATGGCTTAACTTTTAACCGTTAACTATTATGTATTGTTGCTACTATCAAGATTAGAAGATGCTCTCATAAATGAGAAGCGATTATCAGTCAACCGCTTCTCGGTGGTTGCCTCACATTTTATTTTTTTTTCAACTCTTGAAGCTTCTTAACCCACGGCGGCTTCCCGAAATGTATGGTGGAACTCGACTCCGGCAATCCAAGCTTTCGCCACTCCGCGAGGGTCGCTCGTCTCAGCTTTACCCCTTTAGGAGTTTTTTTGGTCTTTGCCATTGAGCCCCCTTTTCTTTTTTATCTTAACCCCGTGCCTCTCCAGCTGTCTGATGATGGCTTGCGTTAGTTCCTCTTTGCTTCTACCTTTTACAGGCTCAAGGAAGAGTAGTTTTCTTGGGGAATGTTTGTTTGTAGGCATATTGCCCTCCTCTTTAGTTGTTTGTTTAAGTCGGCCAACAAGTTGGATTAAATCACCGACAATTGAATATATAAACTTAATCTAATTTTATTTCAATAAATATGAATTTATTTTTTTCTGCATATTGGGCATTTTCCAAAACCCTTTGTCCGATTTTGTATAAGTGATTGCCACTCATGTTTCTTCTTACACTGCCACCAAACCTTATAGCCACTATTTGGAGTTACATCATAAGCTGTTAAAGAGCCATTTTTCCTTGCGTGCCACTCCTTAGCAATGAGGGGTTTAAGTACGGCTAAATTATTATCCTTATCAGTTTTTTGTCCCTTACAATAAGGACATCCTAGACCTCGTCCACTACGAGAATTTATTTGTGCCTGCCACTCATGACCTTTCTTTTTACACTTCCACCAAACTACTTTGTTGCTCCCGCAAGCAAATTCATAGGGAGTGAATTTTTTATTCTTGGTTGAATGCCATTCTTTGGCTAATAAAGGTTTAAGTACACCTAAATTATTATCTTTTCCAATTTTTTTATTTGAGCAAAAAGGGCAACCAGTCCCTGTTTGTTTAATAGTTCTTTTATCTTTCTTGGTTCGGTTATCTATTGATGTTTTCCATTCATGTTTTTTTTTACACTGCCACCAAACTTTTTCAGAACTAAATGCAGAAAAATGTTTAGGCAAAAGTGGATGATTTTTTTTAGGATGCCATTCTTTAGCTACTTTTGGAAATCTCTTCAGAAAACTATTCCCATATCCACTAGAATTTATTTCTGAGAGAATTTTTTGGTAAATATTGTCAGCTTGAAAATTTTTTTTGTTCAAATAAATTTTGACCTTTTTTTTATCTTTAACTTGGAGATGAGAAGAAATACGTTGGAGTATTTTGTTAATAGTTAGTTTTTTAAAAGTTCTGTCTTTATAAATTATATCTGAAGTTGATATTTTTTTAAGTGGATGCTGTCTAATTCTAACTATTTTGATATTATGCTTTGCAAGTTTTGTATTTTTTTCTTTATCTTTAGCTAGCTTATTTTTATGATAGTAAAAACCATCAAATTCAATACCAATCTTATAATTTGATATAAAAATATCTAGCTCTTGATTGTATACTTTCTTTCTTCTAAAGCTATCTGGAAACAGTGTAACTAATTCTGCAAATATTCTCGCCTCTGGTCTTGAAGTCTGCTTTGTACAAAATGGACAATCATTTAAATTGCCTGGACTTGTGCGGTTGTTTGGAGACGTCTGCCACTCGTGCCCCTTAAGACACTTCCACCAGTATTTTTTATCACTGCCAGGTGCTATCTGGTTGGGAAGAAAGGTTTTGTTTTTTATTGGATGCCATTCTTTAACTAATTTTGGATACAATATTTGCAGATTATTATCCTTACCAATTTTTTGTCCCGCACAATAAGGACAGCCTTGGCCTCTACTAGTACGATGGTATAATCTTGCCTGCCATTCATGACCCTTTTTTTTACACTTCCACCAAACTTTCCTCTCCATTCCGTAGCTAACTTGATTGGGCTTAAGAGGAGCATTTTTTTTGTAATGCCACTCTTTGGAAAGTTGAGGATGCGTTTCTGTTAATGGTTTTCTCATTTTGCTATTATTTAAAGAGCTTAATACTTTATGGATGTTAAGACAATTCCAGAATTATGGGGGGTGGGGGTAGAAAAATAACCCTTGTTCAGAAATGGGACCCAAATTAAATCTAAATTTATATTTTAAAAAAACTTGGCACACTATTGGCACAATTGAATTGTAGTTATGCTATAAATGAAACTTAATTTAGTTGAAGCTGAAGAAGAAGATTGTTGCATCTCCAAGATTTTTTGGTGGGTGCGACAGGGATTGAACCTGTGACCCCTGCCGTGTCGAGGCAGTGCTCTACCGCTGAGCTACACACCCTAATTAATTATTTTTTTTACTGCTCTTATATGTCTTGGTTTAATTTCGCAGCAACCTCCTAACAAAGTTGCTCCATCTTTTAATTTACTTTCAACAAATTTTTTAAATACTTTTGGATTGAATTCATCAGCACGTGTACCATATCTTTCTGTTGGATATCCATTATAATTTGAATCAGCATCTAATGGATTATCTTCAGATATATCTTTAAATGCATTAACTTTAAATCCAAAAGGTAAATTTTGATTAGCTAATTTAGGAATTACAAGATTTACTATTTCTGGAGAAACACATGCTGCTATTATTCCACAACAATTATAATTGTTAGTAATCGGTATTAAATCTTCGATTGTTTCACCTGAAGGTAGATAACCTTTTTTATTTAAATGAACGCCTATTAATATTGGTTTTTTCAAATTTTTAACGGCCTCACAAGCAATCTTAATTTCATTAATACTACTCAAAACATCTAGATAAAATAAATCAACATTAGGATTTAAAATATTTGCTGTTTCATTAAAACCATCAAATATTTCCTTGTCATCGGCAACTTTTTTTGAAAAATAAACAATTTGTTGAGTGGGAAGGGATCCCGCTACTAAAATATGTTTTTTAGAAATGCTTTTTGCCTTATTTGCCAACAAAGCTGAATCATTAGTAGCTTGTTCAAAAAAATCTAATTTATTATATTCTAATAATCTTCTCTTTCTTACAGAAAAATTGCTAGTTACAATTAAGTCTGATCCCGCATTTATAAAATCCAAATGCATATTTACAATCATTTTATGCAAACTCTTATTAATTAAAGCAGTAGCTGACCAAAGTCTGCCTTCAGGCTTCAGACCCATTTCTAATAGGGTTTGTCCTGAGCCTCCGTCTAAAATGTATTTTTTATTTTTTTCAAACATGTTTAATTTAATATTGTTGCAAATAATTTACACGATTTCTTATTTTTTTTTGTTTTTTATAAACATTATAATTTAAGTATATTTGTTGTATAGCAGAATCAACATTAGTAATACTAGAACTATGAGGTGTTATAAATATATTTTTTGTATTCCAAAATCCGTGTTTTTTCGGCAAAGGTTCAACTTTAAAAACATCTAATACTGCTTCAAAATTTTTGTTTTTTTTCATATGTTTTATTAAATCTTTTTCATTAATGGTTGATCCTCTCCCAACATTAATTAAAAGACAATTCTTTTTCATTTTTTTTAAAACCTTCGCATCGACAAAGTTTTGTGTTGCAGTTGTATTGGGTAAAAGGTTAATTACTATATCTAATTTTTTTAAAAAATTATTTAAACCATTTGAACCTCTATAAGTTGAGAAATTATATTTATTAGTTTTATTTGTTCTTGAGAATCCAGAGATTTTATAATTATTTTTTTTTAAAAGTTTTGCAATATATCCTCCGAGATATCCTAGACCAAGAATTCCAACATTAAGATCATTGTTGTCCAAAATATCGAATCTTTCCTTCCATCTTTTATTTTTTTTATTTTCTAAATAATCAAAAATTTTTAATTGATAATTTAATATATGGCATAAAACATAATTATACATTCTTTCTCTCATTACTGGGTCTTTAATTCTAACGATTGGTATTTTTGGAAGATCTTTTTTATTTATTAAATGATCTACTCCTGCCCCTAAAGAAAATATAATTTTTAAATTTTTAAATTTTTTTAGTTCTTTATGCGGCATTTTCCATACAATTGCATAATTAATTTCATCTCTATTCTTAATATTTGGCCAAACTTGAATTTTTTCTTTTGCAAATTTTTTGCGTAATCCTTTGATCCACTCTTTTTTATTTGGCCAATTACAATAAAAAACTATACTCATTTTTAAAAATTTAATAAAATATAAATTATATGAAATTTTTTTATAAAAATTATCACAAATTTATCATTTCCTTTGTGTTACTAGGAGTTGCCTACCATTATTTTAATTTAGGAACAACAAATATTAATAATTTTATTGAAATATCGAAAAGCAAAAAAAACATTCAATTGGGGAACTTAAAAAAAGAAGAATGGGTAAATAAAAATGAAGAAAAACAATATAAATTACTTGAAAAAGAAATTGCCAATATAGAAATAATTGATGAAACTCTTAATATAATTGAAAAAGATATTGAGATAGATAACGAGGATAAAAAAAATAAAGATCAGAATAAAATTGAAAAAATTTTTGTAGAAAAAGGTCAAACGTTTAGTTTAATATTGAATAAACAAAATATTAATAAAAAATATATACAAAATATAATAAACACTACAAATAAAATATTTGATTTAAAAAAATTAAAAATAGATCAAGAAATAAATTTTTATTATACAAAAAATAATGAAAATGAATTTTTTTTTAATAAACTAAGTATCCCATTAACTTTTAAAACAGAAATAATTGTAGAAAAAATTGATAACAGTTTTGTTGCAAAATCTGTTTCTCTACCTATAATTACCGAAAAACAATTTAAAAACGTTATTATAACAAATTCACTTTATGAATCAGGTCAAAAATTTAATGTGCCTAACGCTATACTAATAGATTTGATTAGACTTTACAGTTTTGATGTAGATTTTCAGAGAGATATTCAAAAAAACGATAAATTTATTATATACTATGATACTTTTTATAATGAAAAAAGAAGAGAAGTTGCATATGGCGATATAGTTTATTCTAATTTAATTATACAGGGTAAAGAAATAGAATATTTCATTTTTGAAACCTCTGAAGGATTTGATTATTTTAATAAAGAAGGTAAAAATGTAAGAAAAGCTCTTATGAAAACCCCACTAGATGGAGCCAGATTATCTTCAGGCTTTGGAATGAGAAAACACCCAATTCTAGGATATGATTTAATGCATAAGGGAGTAGATTTTGCTGCCCCTAAAGGTACTCCGGTTTTTGCAGCTGGTAACGGGACAATTGAATTTGCAGGAAGAAATGGAAATTATGGTAAATATATCAGGATAAGACATAATAATTCTTATAAAACTGCTTATGCACATTTAAATGGATATAATAAAGGCATTGTTAGAGGAGCTAGAGTCAAACAAGGTGAAATTATTGGTTTTGTAGGTAGTACTGGAAGATCGACTGGACCCCATCTTCATTACGAAATAATATTTGAAGGAAAAAAAATTAATCCTATGAAGATGAAATTACCTTCAGGAAAGTCTTTAAAAAATGAGGAGTTAGAAAAATTTTTAGTTCACTCTTCAAATGTTTACTCTCAAATAATTGAAAAATTAAATTAATTTTATTGGATATTATTTCTTTTTAGTAATTGAATTGGACAAAAAACCTACAGATTCTAAATTAGTTTCATCTAGATTATTTGTTTCATCATAATCTTCCGTATTGTTTTGTTCTTCTTTATTTTCATAATTTTTACTTTTAGTTGAAGGCCCTTCTGATACTTCATTTTTTTGATTAGTTTCATTTTTATGCAAATTAATTGCCACACCATTTTCAACTAATGTTCTTGAATAATGATCAGCAAATTGAAAATAATACTCCGCTTGGATCCTATCACCTGACGACAAAGCGTTTTTTGCCATAATTAAATATTTACTTAATAATTGACTAGGGTTACCTCGTATTTTGTTTCTATTTGAATTATCATTTCTATAACTTCCATTCCTTTGAAAAGAGTCCTTACGTGTATGCAAACCTCTTCTTGAAGAGTTTCTGTTCTGTGATCTCAAATTTTTTGAGAATCTTGATTTTTTTAAAATCATAAAGTCTATACGCTAATTTTTTGTTTATATTATTGTGATATTAATTAAAACTTTCTTATTTTTTCTATAAAGAAATATCTAGTTACTTTATAACGAAAATAATAATTTTCAAGATAAATCTTTTTAATATGTTGTTTTTTTTAGTTTTTTTTAAATATTAAAACCCTATCAATTCCTTGCAAATCCTTAAGGGTATCAATTAGATAAAGATTATTTTTTAAAAACATTTTTTCTACTTGACACTTTTGTTTATGCCCTATTTCCATCAAAAAAATAGAATTTTTTTTCATACATCTGTAAGCTATATCAGTCAATTCTGATATTTTTTTTAAGCCAGTTTCACCACCTAGTAACGAAATTTTTGGATCATAATTTTTAACTTCTTTTTGCAATTTTTTATATTCTGTATTTTTTATATATGGAGGATTTGAGACTATAATATCAAAATATTGATTCATATTTTTCCAATTAGTTGTTTTTAATTCAAGCCTCTTTTGGGTATTATGTTTTAAAGAGTTCTTATTTGCAACTTTTATTGCATTTTTCGATATATCCACACCTATTCCAATAGAATTTTTATATTCTTTTAGAAAAGAAATAATTATACAACCTGATCCTGTTCCTAAATCACATATTGTATATTTTTTGTTTTGCTTTGGAAGATGTTTGATTATCCCTTCTAATATAAATTCGGTTTCAGGTCTTGGATCTAAAACATTATTATTTATAAAAAAATCTAAACTCCAAAATTCTCTATTCTTAAATATTTTCGAAATAGGTTCCCCATTGATTCTTCTTTTAAAAAAATTATTAAATTTTTTGATATTTATATTTTCAATCTCATTTTTATTTTCCATATAATCTTTATTAATTTTTTGACTTCTTTTAATAATTAGTCTTAAATCTAATTCTGGATTAGGTATTTTGTTATTAATTAATTTTTTTAATTTTTGATTATAAAAATTTTGCATTAATTAATCATGCTTAATCTTTTTGTTTCATCTTCAGTTAATAAAGGCTCTATTAATTCATCTAAATTTCCCATCATTATTTCTTCTAAGTTATGTGAGGTTAGATTAATTCTGTGATCCGAAACTCTTCCTTGGGGAAAATTATAAGTTCTAATTCTTTCTGACCTATCGCCACTACCAACTTGACTTTTTCTATCCTCTGCTCTTTCCTTAGCTTGTAAACTTATTTGTCTATCAAATAATCTTGCTCTAAGAATTTTTAGTGCCTTAGCTTTATTCTTATGTTGAGATTTTTCATCTTGTTGAGAAACAACCACCCCGGTAGGCATATGAGTAATTCTTACTGCACTATCGGTAGTATTTACTGATTGACCACCAGGTCCACTTGATCGAAATACATCAATTCTTAAATCTTTTTCGTCAATTTTTATATCTATTTCCTCTGCTTCTGGCAGAACTGCTACAGTAGCAGCTGAAGTATGGACTCTTCCACTAGATTCTGTTTGGGGAACCCTCTGAACTCTGTGAACCCCTGATTCAAATTTTAATTTTGCATAAACTCCTTTTCCAGAAATACTACCAATAAATTCTTTTATACCTTTTAAACCAGTTTCAGAAAGTGACATAATTTCAAAATTCCATTTTTTACTTTCAGCATATTTTTGGTACATTCTAACTAAATCTGCTCCAAATAAAGAAGCTTCGTCGCCACCTGTTCCAGCTCTGATCTCTAAAATAACATTCTTTTGATCTTTGTTATCTTTAGGTAAAAGAAGTTTTAAAATTTCATTTTCAATTGATGGAATTTTTTTTGAAATATCTTGTTTTTCTTTTTCAGCTTCTAATTTAATCAACTTATCTTCTTCATCTTCTATTAAAGTGTCTAAATCTTTCAGTTCTTTTTTAAATTTTTTTAATTCCCTAATTTTTTCAACTATAGGTAAAAGTTCTGAAAATTCCTTATTTAAACTTATTATTTCATTTGTATCTCTAGATTGTTTCTCAACAGATAAAGTACTATTTATATAATCAAATCTTTCTAAGATTTTTTGAAATTTTTTTTCAATTTCCATTTAATATTTTGAATATTTTATTTGTAGTATAATCAGATATTGTTGATTTATTATTATTTTTTTTGTTATAAATTTTTACTTCATCTTTATTTTCTATATAAATTATGAAATCCGATTTAATTTTATTGGCTCTTTTAACTTGTTTATCTTTTTTTACATCATAATAAATTTCAAAAATATATTGATTAGAATTTGTTGACCTCAATAAATTTACTAATCTATAAGCTTCTTGATCATATTCATCATCAAAAACTGTTGTAATAATTTTAGGATCTAATTTTTTATCATTGTAAATTTCAATTAATCTATCTACACCTCCTGCCCAACCTACTCCATCTATATTATCACCTCCAAACATTTTAATTAATCCAGAGTATCTTCCGCCTCCTAATATAGTGTCTTGTTGATTACCTAATTTGTCAGTTTTAAACTCAAAAACAGTTTCCTTATAATAATCAAGACCCCTTACTAAATTTTTATCTTCTTTAAATTGAATGTTGTTATCAACTAGTAATTTTTTTACAGTCTCATAGTAATCCATACTTTTTTGGGATAAATAATTATTCATTTTTGGAGCATTTCTAATAATTTCTATATCAATTTTATTTTTAGAATCTAAAATTCTTAAAGGATTTGTATTAATTCTTTTTTTTGAATCTTCCGACAAATTATCTTTATTTTTATTAAGAAAAGGTAAAAGTTCTTTTTTATAATTTGTCCTAGATTCTAAATCACCAAGTGAATTTAATACTAGATTTGTAGGTAAATTCAGTTTTTTCAAGAAGTTATAAGCTAAAGATATAAGTTCAAAATCAAATTCAGGAATCGAATTTCCAAAAGTTTCAAAATTAACTTGATTAAATTGTCTATATCTTCCTTTTTGAGGTCTTTCATATCTAAACATAGGTCCAAACAAAAATAATTTTAGAGGGATTCTATATTCACCTGATCCAAGCAATCCATTTGAGACTACAGCTCTAGCAATACCAGCTGTAGCTTCTGGTCTAAGAGTTAATGATCTTCCTTTTTCATCCTCAAAAGTATACATTTCTTTTAAAACAACATCTGAAGACTCACCTAATGTTTTATTAAAAACTGATGTATATTCAATAATAGGAGTACTGATCTCTTGATAACCATAGGAAGTCGCTAATTCTCTAGCAGTATTTTCAATAAGATACTTAATTTTTAAATCTTTATCAAAAAGATCTCTCATTCCTCTTACATTTATAAATTCTTTTGTCATAATTATTATTTGTTAATTTATTTTTTCTACTTTTTCTTCTATCAATTTAGCTAAGTATTCTTCAAGATTTTCATTACTTATCCTGTGATTTTTTTTACCATCTACATATATCATATGTGTGTTGTTTCCGCCTCCTGTAATTCCTATGTTTGTTGAAGTAGCTTCACCTGGACCATTAACAACGCATCCAATTATTGAAACAGTAATTGGTTTTGTTATGTATTCAAGTCTTTTTTCTAATCTTTTTACTGTTTCGATTACATCGAATTGCTGTCTCGCGCAAGAAGGGCAAGAAACTATGGTTACACCTCTTTTTCTCAAATGCAATGATTTTAGTATTTCATATCCTACCTTAACTTCTTCTATAGGGTCATCTGATAAAGAGACTCTTATTGTATCTCCTATTCCTTCATATAA
>CETM01180970.1_pt1 | contig 15836 bp, 18 predicted proteins | sample 361451 | NCBI WGS metagenome assembly CETM01 (sample SAMEA2622690, study PRJEB7988) | marine metagenome | isolation source: saline water (ENVO:00002010), including
CTCTAGTTTTTTATCTTCAGGTTTGTATTCTGCTCTTCTATTTTTGTCGTAACTAAATTTCCAAACACAATATGCAACAAAGAAGCATATAGCTACAAAAACAACCCCAGTAATCCAGAATGTTAGGATAATTGTGTCGTCCATATTTCCCCAGTTGGAAGCTACTTCTGTCCACCACCACGGAGACCAAAAATGAAACGCAATAGATCCGATTGTTATTAAAAATATACTGAGTGCTACTATCATTTTATGCGTTTGTTATAATAAAAATTCCTATAAGTACTATGCCTGCAATAAGGATATGATTTCCTAAATCTATAAAACCTAATTTTTTATTTTTTGAATCTATTAAATCTTTCCATCTGAAAGGAACTGATTTTCGTTTAACAGCTATCTCAGCCTCATTCTCATTCTTTTCTAATCTTAATGATACTGAAAAGAAAACGAAGTATATAAATACGACTAGAAAAATGACCAGTCCAAGAAGTAAGGCGTATGATGTACTCATAATTTGAATTTACTATATATAATGTCTTAATGCATGTTTAATAAGGTTTTGCGACACTTTTGCAAGGGTAAATTCTGCTTAAATTTCAAGGCAAAATTACTTAGAATTTAATTGAAAACTTAAAATTGTACTCGCAGCAATTGCGGCTGTTTCTGATCTTAAAATATTTTTAGCTAGTGATATAGAAATGGTTTTTTTGTGATTAATTATTAATTCCCTTTCATTTTCCGAAAAGTCGCCTTCTGGTCCAATTAAAATACAAACTGGATTTTTTCTTAAAAAAATTTTTTTAAGATTATTGCTATGACAGTTTATATCACAAAAAATAAGTTGACCATTTTCAGGGAATTTATGAAGGAAATTTTCTAAACTTTGTATTTTAAAAAATTCAGGGACTGAAAGTCTGTTTGATTGTTCGCTTGATTCTATAGCTATTTTTTTTGCTCTTTCTGTATTAATCTCTCTTACCACACTTCTTTCACATAATAACGGAAAAAACTTTTGTATTCCAAGTTCGGTAGTTTTTTGTAACATAATATCTTGTGGATTTTTTTTAATAGGAGAAAAAGCCAACCATAAATTAGAGTCTTCCTCTTGTGGTTTTGATAATTTTTCTACCTTAAATTTTGTAAAATCTTTTTCATTTGAAATTATAATTGCATCCCATTCACCGTTAAAGGAATTAAAAAGAGAAATTTTGTCACCTGGTTTTACTCTCATGACATTATTGATATAATGAGATTGATTTTTTGAAAGATTGGAGATAATACCGCTTTTTAATTCTTTTGAATAAAAAAGTCTTGCTTTTGAAGTCATGAAGAATTTATATAAGTTAAAATGTCAAAATCAATTATTATTAACAAAACAGGCGGACCAAGTGTTTTGGAGATTAAAGAAATAAGCGTTGGTAATCCAAAACCACAAGAGATTAAAATTAAGAATTTAGCAATAGGTTTAAACTTTATTGATACATATCATAGATCGGGCCTTTATCCTCTGAAGCTTCCGAGTGGCATAGGTATGGAAGGTGCGGGAGTTGTTAAAGAAATTGGATCAGAGGTTAAAAATTTTAGTGTAGGAGATAACATTGCTTATGCGTCTACACCATTAGGATCTTATTCTGAAGAAAGAAATATTCCAGAAAAAATTGCAGTTAAAATTCCAGATGGAATAGATCATAAAATTGCTGCCTCTATAATGACAAAAGGTTTAACAACACACTATTTGTTGTACAAAACTTATAAACCCGGAGCCAGTGAGACAATTCTTTTTCATGCGGCTGCTGGTGGTGTGGGACAAATTTTTTGTCAGTGGGCAAAAAGTTTAGGTTGTAAATTAATTGGAACGGTGGGCTCAGATGAAAAAATAAATATAGCCAAAAACAATGGTTGTGACTTTGTAATAAATTATAAAAAAGAAGATTTTGAAAAAAAAATTAAAGAAATTACAAACGGCAAAGGAGTAGATGTTGTTTATGATGGGGTTGGTAAGGATACTTTTGTTGGATCTATAGGATCATTAAAAACAAGAGGAATGATGGTTTCTTTTGGAAATTCTTCAGGGCCTCTGGACCCAATTAATGTTCCAAAATATATCCAACCAAAAAGTTTATTTTTTACACGTCCGGTTTTAGGCCATCATTCTGATAAAAATGAACTTCAAGAGGCTGGTAAAACACTATTTGAAAAAATAAAATTTGGCAAAGTAAAAGTTAAAATTTTTAAAGAGTATTTATTATCTGACGCAAAAGAAGCCCACGAAGACTTGGAGGCAAGGAAAATCATAGGACCAGCAATTTTAATACCAAATGAATAGTTCAAATAAAAAACTTATTTTAAGTCCTTGTATAAGTATATGTAAAAGTGATCCTGTTACTGGTTTTTGTTTTGGTTGTGCAAGAAGTGACGAAGAAAAAAAAATTTGGAAAAATCCCTCTACTTTAGAAAGTTGGAAAAAAAATAATCTTGAAATTCTCAAAAAAAGAATGAGCGAAACACAATTAAAAACTTTTGAGCGTTCTTACAATGAAAAAATTCAATTTGGTAAACTTGTCTATTCTAAATCTTAAAGAAAAAACCACAAAATAATTCCAACCACGGCTAATATAATTATAAGTATTCTTATACCAAAAAGGTACCTTGTTAAACTTTTGGAGTTATCAATATCTTTTTTTTTACCAGCACCTAATCTAATAACAAGATAAAATGCTAACAAAAGAATAAATATAATTACAAGTATTACTGGTTTTCCAAACATAATTAATTAGAAGTTAGTATTATAGGCAAGAATAAACCTAAAGCATATAAAAGAATTATTACTATAGAGGCGATTATGAAAGCTCGAATTGCATTAATTTTCATATATATTATTTCTCATCTATTTTCATATCAGACAAATGCAATTTTAACGCATGTGTAGAAAGAAAAATTTCAAATAAAAACAGAAGTATTGAAATTATCATTGAAATACAACAACTGGCAAATATTAATCTGGCAATAAAAATTGTATCTAAATATAAACATAAAACTGTTATCATATTAAATAAAAATCCCAAGCTTGCTGCACCGATGGCATACTTCAAATAATTGATCCTTTTGCTTAAATTTTTGAGCTGTTTTTTCCACTCAGGTGGAATATGCTTTTCAAAAATCTGCTCATCATGAAGTTTTCTAATTAATGCGCTCAAAGTATGGAACCTGTTACTATAAACAGTCATGATAAGGGGTATGGCCGGAAACATTAAGGCTGTAACGGTATAATCTATATTCATTTCGAATCAAATTGATTATGTATTTAGTGTTTGATATTTACAAGAACTAATAATGCTCTTACATCTAAAAAATTTCATCGAGGTTACTAGATTAAACAAACCTATTGGTTTTTTATTGTTATTTTGGCCATGTGCATGGGGTTTAACTCTTGGATATTATTTTGAAAAAAGTGACGATAATTATTTTTATTATCTTTTTCTTTTCTTTCTTGGATCAGTTTTAATGAGAAGTGCCGGCTGTATAGTAAATGATATTGTCGATAAAAAAATAGACACTAAAGTTTTAAGAACAAAAAATAGACCGATAGCATCGGGATCATTAAATAAAAACTTAGCTTGGATTTATATTTTGATTTTATGTTCCCTTGCATTCTTAATTTTAATTCAATTTAATTTTTTAACAATATATCTAGGTATTTTTTCCATGCTATTTGCATTCACATATCCTTTTATGAAAAGATTTACTTACTGGCCTCAATTATTTCTGGGTTTTACTTTTAATTGGGGAATAATAATGGCCTGGACAGCTGTTACGAATGAAATTACTTATCTACCTATCCTTCTATATATCGGGGCCATATTTTGGACACTTGGATATGACACGATTTATGGCTTACAAGATATATCTGACGATGAAGTAATAGGAGTAAAGTCAACAGCAATTAAGTTTAAAAAAAATCTTAATCTTTTTATAGGAAGTTGTTATTTAATTAGTTCAATATTGATAAGTTTAGTAATTATGAATTTGGAAATAAGTTATTTTTTAGTGTTTTTAATTTTTTTTATGTTTAGTCTATTTTATCAATTAAAAATATATGATCGTAAAAAACCAAAGAGTTGCTTGATGGCATTTAAATTAAATAATATTTCAGGATTAATTGTTTTTTTAGGAATTTTTTTAATAACAAGTAAAAATCTATGGAATTAAAAAAAATTAAATTTATTATTAAAAGATTATACTCCGATTATGTAAAAGAAAATTTATGGAGAGTAATTTTAGCCCTAATATTATCTGCCGTTGTTGCAACAACCACATCCGCTACAGCTTGGTTACTAGATCCAGCAGTAAAAAAAATTTTTATAGATAAAGATAGAACATTTGCATTAATTATACCAATTTTAATTGTTATTGTTTTTGCCGCAAAAGGAGCATCTTTATATTTCGCTAGATCTATTATTATAGTTCTCGGTTTTAGAGTGATACAAAAAATTCAAGATCAAATGGCAAAACATATTTTGTTGTCTGATACTCAAACTCTAGAGTCAAAACATTCCGGAAAATATATATCCAGTTTCTTATATGATGTTGGACAAATTCAAACTTTGATCAGCACTGGTTTTTTAAATATGATGAAAGATAGTCTTACGTTATTTACTTTGCTTGGCGTGATGTTTTACCAAAACTGGAAGCTTACTCTTTTCGCCATGCTTATGATGCCTTTAGCTGCAATATTTGCAAAATCTCTTGGAAAAAGAATGGGCAAGGTAACATCAGAAAGTGCTGTATCTGCTGCAAATTTTACCACATTGCTTACTGAAATTTTAAAAGGTTCAAGAATTATTAAAATATATCAAAGAGAAGAAATTGAAGAAGAAAAATCAAAGGCCGCAATAAAAGATTTGGCAGATAAACAAATTAAAATTGGAAAGGTTTTAATTAGAGCTACTCCAATCATGGAAACTTTGACAGGTATAATGATAGCGGGGTTTATTTATTTTTCTGGATTTTTGATCGCCAATGGAGAGATTGGAATAAACAATTTTTTTTCTTTTCTAGCAGCTATGATGCTTTCCTATCAACCAATAAGATCTTTAGCTACACTTAATATGGCAATTTTTCAGGGTGTAGCTGCTTCGGAAAGAATTTTCAAAATAATCGATGAAAAAATTCAAATCAAAAATGAAGAAAAACTTCCTAATCTCAAAGTAAAAAATGCTGATATAAAATTTCAAGATGTAAGTTTTCAATATAAAGCAGGAAAGGATAGCGCTGTTAAAAATATTAATTTAAATATTGAGGGAGAAAAAATTACAGCATTGGTTGGGCATAGTGGAGCGGGAAAAAGCACTATAATGAATCTTATACCAAGGTTTTACCAACAACAAACCGGTAATATACTTATTGATAATCAAGATATAACGGAAGTTTCATTAAATTCTTTAAGAAGTAAAATTTCTCTTGTTAGTCAGGATATAATCCTTTTTGATGACAACGTTGAAAACAATATAAAATATGCAAAGGTAGATGCGTCAGAGGATGAAATAAAAAAAGCCTGTAAACTAGCCGCAGCAGATGAATTTATAGAAACTCTCCCAGAAAAGTACAAAACAAATATTGGAGAAAATGGTATTAGATTATCCGGAGGACAAAAGCAAAGACTTTCAATTGCAAGAGCAATAATTAAAAATGCCCCAATAATATTATTAGATGAAGCCACTTCGTCTTTAGATGCAGACTCTGAAGAAAAAGTTCAAAACGCAATTTTTAATTTAACAAAAAATAAAACTACACTAGTTATTGCACACAGACTATCTACTATAAAAAAAGCAGATAACATTATTGTCATGAAAGATGGAAATATAGTGGGATCGGGCAAGCATGATGAGCTTTTAATTAAATCAAAAGATTATGGAAGCCTTTATAGTAAACAAGTAATTTAAAAAATATGTTAAAAGTTTTATATAACTTTTTTATTAGAATTTTTTATATTCCATATTGTTTAATAATTTTAATAAGAATATTAAATCATAAAGAACATAAAATAAAATTTAAAGAAAAAATTTTTTTTAAAAGTGTAAACAGACCAGAAGGTTTTTTGTTTTGGTTTCATGTAGCAAGTATAGGAGAGTTTAACAGTATCCTACCCATAATAGATTTTTTCTTAAAAAAAAATAAAAAATATATTTTTCTTATAACTACATCTACTCTTAGTTCATTTTATGAATTCGAAAAAAAATATAAAAATAATAGTAATATTTTTCATCAATTCTTGCCTTATGACTCCAAATCTTTAGTTAGTAATTTTTTTAATAATTGGAGACCAGATATTGTTTCTTTTGTAGACTCAGAAATCTGGCCAAATTTTTTTTTAAAAATTAAGGAAAATAAAATACCATTTTTTTTACTGAATGCCAGATTAACAAAAAAAACGTTTAAAAGATGGAAGTTAATTAAAAGTTTTGCATCTGATATATTCAGTTCAATTACTGTTTCGATTTCATCCAACAAAGAAACTTTGGAGCATTTAAATTATTTTAATGCTAAGAATATTAAATATTTCGGTAATATTAAGTTCTGTTCTTCTTTAAAGAAGACAAACGAAAAAAAATTAAATCAATTAAATGTTGATATTAAAAAAAAAGTATGGTGTGCAATTAGCACTCATCCAAACGAGGAGATATTTTGTGCAAATACTCATCAAATATTGAGAAAAAGATATGATAATGTACTTACCATAATAATCCCAAGGCATATTGATAGAGTAAAAAAAATTTTTTTAGAATTGAAAAAAATGGGACTCAACATTCAGATTAAAAACGAAAATGACGTGATAGATAAAAATTCAGATATTGTTTTGGTTAATTATTATGGGTCTGTTTTGAAATATATTGATAAATTTAAATTAATATTTTTTGGCAAATCTTTATTAAAAAAACTTGAAAAGGATGGTGGGCAAAATCCTATTGATGCGGCTAAACTTGGATGTAATATTTTTCATGGTCCATATGTATCAAATTTTCAAGAAATTTATGATTACTTAGATAATGAAAAAATATCTGAAAAAATTAATAATCATAAAAACCTAGCAGAAAAATTAATTAATAATTTTGATAACGCAAACAATGTGGATTCAGAAAAATCAGAAAAATTAAAAGATTATAGCAACGAAATATTCAAAAAAGTTATTAATGAATATGAGAGATTTATAAAATGAAAGTAAATAAACCAAAGTTTTGGGATAAAAATTACCCCACAATATTCTCAATACTATTACTACCTATTTCATATATTTACCAAATAATGTTCAAAATTAAAAAATTGTTTACATCTGAAAGAAAGTTTTCAATTCCTATAATTTGTGTTGGGAATATATATTTGGGTGGTACTGGTAAAACACCGCTTTGTATGAAAATATTTGAATTGCTTAAAGATATCAAAAAACCAATTGTTATTAAAAAAGATTATAAAAATCAAAATGATGAGATAGAACTTCTTAGAAAATATAGCAAAGTAATTACTTGTGATAATAGAAATGAGGGAATAGAAAAAGCTATAAATAAAAATTTTGATTTAGTGATTTTAGATGATGGTTTTCAAGATTTCACAATAAGAAAAAACTTAAATATAATTTGCTTTAATGATAATCAGAAAGTAGGTAATGGTCTCAATATTCCTGCTGGACCATTAAGAGAAAATCTTTCGGCGTTAAAAAGATGTAATATAGTTTTTATTAACGGGAAAAAAAATCTAGAGTTTGAAGAAAAATTAAAGAAAAATAATAGAAATTTGAGTTTCTATTATTTTAACTATTATTCAAAAAATTCTGAGGAATTTAAAAATAAAAAACTTATTGCATTTGCTGGTATTGGAAATGCTTCTAACTTTTTTAGACTTTTAAAATCTGAGAGACTTAATGTTGTTAAAGAGATTGAGTTTCCAGATCACTATAATTATTCAGAAAAAAATTTAGATGATTTGATTGAAATGGAAAAAAAATATAAAGCTAAACTCATAACAACTGAAAAAGATTATTTAAGAATCAGCACTTTTAAAAGAAGAAGATTTAGTTACCTTCCTATAAAAGTAAGCATAGAGCAAGAAAGTGATTTTCTAGAATTATTAAAAAAGATTAAAAATGAAAATATTTAAATACTTAATAGAAGCCATTTTTATATATTTTTTATTTTTATTATTTAAAATTATAGGTTTAAATCTTAGTAGGAAAATTTCTATATTTTTAATAAGTAAAATTGGGTTTATTTTTAGAAAAAAAAATCTAGTAAAAAAAAATATTTTAAATGTATTCAAAGAATACTCTGATAAAGAGATAGACATAATAATAAAAAAAATGTGGAATAATTATGGGTGTATTTTTGCTGAGTATATTCATCTTAATAAATTTCGTCTCAATAAATTTCAAAACAACCATATATTAATATCTGGTGAAAAAATTCTTGATAAAATAATCGAAAACAAAAAACCAGTTATATTTGTTTCTGGTCATTTTGGTAATTTTGAATTAATGGCTATGGAATTAGAAAAGAAAAATATTAATCTAGCAGCTATATACCGCCCTCTTAATAATATATTTTTAAATCCAATGATGGTCTATTTAAGGAAAAAATACATTTGTAAAAATCAAATAAAAAAAGGTTTAATGGGTATTCGTGAATCAATAAATTATGTAAAAAAAGGAAATAGTATCGCTTTAATGGTGGATCAAAGAGTGGGAGAATCCGAGAGATGCAATTTTTTTAATATCCCTGCGCACACAACAACTATACCTGCACAATTATCACTAAAATTTGATTTAGAAATTGTTCCAATTTATTTGGAAAGAAAAAATATCGATAGTTTTATCATGGAAATCTGTGAACCTATAAAGATTAATAAAAGTGATAATTTAGAAGAGGATAAAAAAAAAATAACAATTAAAATAAATGAACAAATTGAAAAAATGGTGAAAAGAAATCCTGGCCAATGGATTTGGACTCATAGTAGGTGGAAATAGCTACTTCTTTTCTTTAATTTGTTGAAATCTAATTTTTACTTCTTTTGGGGAATAATAGGCTTCTTGAAACTCAACATTCCAATAACATAATTCTTTAATTGGTATTTTTTTTCCAGAAACAGCACAATTAACGTAATCCCCATTTTCAATTATATCAAATCTATTGGGAAGAAATTTAAGTTTTGCTTTATTTCCGTTCATGTTAATTTAATCTTTGAGGTATCTACATTATATGAATTTAGCAGTTATAGGAAGTGGCGGTAGAGAGCATGCAATTTGTTACAAATTAAGCCAATCAAAAAAAATTGATAAGTTAATTTGTATACCCGGCAATGCAGGTACACATAAAATAGCAGAGAATATAGATGCAGATATTACAAATTTTGAGGAAATTTATAAAATAATTAAAAAAAAAAATATCGAAATTGTAATTGTTGGTCCAGAAAAACCATTGACAGAAGGAATTTCCGACTACTTAAAACAGAGGTCAGTAAGAGTTCTAGGCCCAGATAAGTTTGCCTCACAACTTGAAGGGTCAAAAGCTTTTATGAAAAACTTGTGTAAAAAAAATAATATACCAACAGCAAATTATGGAATTTTTGATAATTTGGACGAAGCAACAAAATTTATAGAAAAAAATGGCACTCCTATAGTTGTTAAAGCTGATGGTTTGGCGGCTGGAAAAGGTGTAACTATTTGTGAAACTATAGATGAAGCTTGTGAAGCAACAAAAGAAATTTTGGATGGAAAATTTAAATCATCAAAAAAGGTTGTTTTGGAGGAATTTCTTGAGGGAGAAGAATTAAGTTATTTTATAATCGTGGATAAAAAATCTTATCATTTTTTTGGTTCCGCTCAGGATCATAAGAGGGTCGGTGAGGGAGATAAAGGTCCCAATACTGGTGGAATGGGAGCTTATTCCCCAGCTAGATTGTTAACTAAAGAACTTGAAAAAAAAATTAAAGAAAAAATTATAGAACCTACATTAAAAGCAATGCGGGATATGGGTAATCCTTATGAAGGTTTTCTATACGCTGGACTAATGATAAATAAAAAAGAAGAACCCTACCTAATTGAATATAATATCAGAATGGGAGATCCAGAGTGTCAGGTGCTTATGATGAAATTAAAGACTGATCTTCTAGAGATTGTTGATTCCGCAACTAAAAACAATTTAAATAATTTAAAAATAGAATGGGATAAAAATGAATGCATAACAATTGTTCTGTGTGCAAATGGCTATCCAGATAAATATATCAAAGACAAAGAGATTAATAATTTGTCAAAAATTGCCTCAAATAATAATAATCAGATTTTTCATGCGGGAACTTATTTTAAAGAAAATAAATTTTTTTCAAAAGGTGGTAGAGTTCTAAATATAACATGCTCTGGTAAAAGCCTAAAAGAAGCCAGAGATCAAGCATTAAGTAATTTAAACAAAATCAATTGGATTGATGGTTTTTTTAGAAAAGATATAGGTTGGAGAGCTATTAAAAAATAATGAGGATAATAGGTGGTAAATTTAAAAATAAAAAACTAAACTTCCCAAAAAATTTTAAAACAAGGCCACTTAAAGATAACGTTAAAGAAAATATTTTTAACATACTATCACATTCATCTAAAATTGGAGTTAGCATAAAAAACTCAAATGTTTTGGACCTTTATGCTGGTTCAGGTTCTTTTGGTTTAGAATGTTTGTCTAGAGATGCTTCTAATGTTTTTTTTGTAGAAAATAACAATGATGCCCTTAAAGAATTAAAAGATAATATAAAAAATCTAAAATCCGAAAAAGTATCTAACTGTTTTTCCCTTGATGTTTTAGAGTTTGTTAAAAATTTCAATTTAAAATTATATAAAAAAGGATTTAATATTATTTTTTTAGATCCACCTTATAAAGATAAAAATTATATTGAGGTAATTAAAAGTATAAAAATAAAAGATATGTTGAGTAAAAAATATATTCTATTGATCCATAGAGAAATGAACTCTGAAAATGAGATCAATAAATATATAAATATTTTAGAGAAAAGAATTTACGGTCGTTCAGAAATTTTTTTTGGAAGATTTCTTTGAAATTAAAAACTTCTTAGTTAAAATTTTAACTTTCTCAACTGCTGGCTGATCATAGGGATTTACTTTCATCATTTTTCCCAAAACAATCGTTTCAAAAATAAATAAAAAAAATAATTTTCCCAAAATCTCTTCGTTAAATTTCTCAATAATTATTTCTCTAAAAGGAGTTTTGTTTTGTTTTAGAGCTTCTAAAAATGCATTTTTTTGAGATAATTTAATATCTTGATAATTTTTTTTATTTAAATGCTTAAGTTTTTTACCAAAAAGATTTGAGTTTAATTTCAAATTCTTTTGTGCTTTAGAACTAAAAACATAAAATATTTTATCTTTTGGTCCATCTAAATATAATTGTAATAAGCTATGATGATCTTTTGGTGCATTAGAAACTACTGGGATAAATCCTTTTTTATTTTTCCCTAAACTTTCAGCTAATAACTGCTGGAACCAAAACATAAAGTCATTTAATTCTGGAATATAGTTAAATAAAATAAGTATTTTATATTTTTTTACATTTAATCTAGAAAGTTCTCTAATAGATTTGGATAAAAATTTTCTATTTTTTATTAGTCTTGGAAGATTTTTTTTAAAGTTTTCAGGTTTTAAACCCATCAAATATGCAGGCAACATTCCTACCTCGGAGAATATAGAGTACCTTCCTCCAATATAATGGTTATGCTTTATAAAATTGAACCCATTTTTTTTAGCAAAATTAGATAATATATTATTTTTATTTTCTGAAATAATTATCACATTTGATTTTTTGAGAAATCCTCTAAAAAAACTTAGATTTATAATTGTTTCGTTAGTGTTTCCTGATTTTGAAACTATCAAAAAAAGTGCTCTAGATAAATTATTTTCTTTTTTAATTTTTTTTAATAATTCTTGATCAAGATTATTTAAAAAAATGAATTTTTTTTTTATTTTATATTTTAAAAAAGAATAAATAGCTTGACTACCTAGAATAGAACCTCCCATTCCTATTAAAATAACAGTATGTAATTTTTTAAAATTTTTTATTTTATTAAAGTTAAAATTATAATTTTGATTAGGTAAAAAAGATTTAAATAGATGGCTTTTTGTTTTGTTTAATTCTTGGACTATTTTTTTAGCCGATATCATTTTAATTATTTTTTCTTAACTCTTTAAGAATCATATTTTCAAGTTCTGATGTAATTTTCTTGTCGACATTGTTGGTTGATTCCAAAACTGATTTTATCGAAGAAATTTCTTTATCATTATTTTTGCTGTTTGGAACAGGAAGCTCCTCAAACTGTGGTGGCAAAATTAATGGATCCTTTTTTTTTACCAAAAATTCATCAGTTGTTTTTTTCTTAGCTCCAGTCATAACGTCCCTAAAGTCACTACAATTATTTAGAGAGAAAAAAGCAAACACACAAAAAATTATCTTAAAATATTTCATATTTTTTTTTTCAATATAACCTCTTTAATAAGCATACCAAAAATCCCGACTGAAATAAAAATATCTGCTGCATTGAATGTAAACCAATGAAAATCCTCTATGTGAAAATCAATAAAATCGGGGACTGCAAAATAAGTAAATCTATCGTATACATTGCCAATAGCTCCTCCAATAATTAAAGAAATTATTATTTTTCCAAAAGTATCTGAAATAACCATCAAATATATTAGATAAATAATTATTAACAAAATTAAGGCAGATATTATGTGATACATCGTACTTGCTCCTGAACTCAATAAACCAAAAGCAATTCCGGTATTCCAGTTTAAAGTTAAATTTAAAAAATCAGTGAGAAATATGTCTTTTTCTTCTGACTGAATGATTTTAATAGCATAATTTTTTGAAAATCTGTCTATTATAAAAATTATAATTATTAAACAAAGACTATAAATATCAACTTTTTTTATTTTTATTTTATTTTGGAACATCTTGAACATTTATTATCTTTTGTCTCTTTTACAATCTTCCAGCATCTTATACATTTTGTACCTTTGGCTTTTTTAACGACTACAGATATTTCGCTATTTTTAGAAACATTTTGAATTACATTTGATGTAATGAATAATTCTTTTGAATCTACTTCTTTTAAAAGGTCAAAATCTTCTTTTGGTAAAGATATTTCGATATCAGCCTCCAAACTGGATCCAATTACTTTGTTTGATCTTTTTTCCTCTATTCCAATATTAACTTTCTGTCTTACGTTTAATAATTTTTCCCACTTTTTGAATAAAGCTTCATTTTTCCAATTCGTAGGAATTTCTGGAAAGTTTTCTTCATGAATACTTATTTTTTTATCTTTTTGTGCTAATTCAGTAATTTCTTCTGTGGTAAATGAAAGAACTGGTGCATACCACTTTGTCAAACATTCTAAAATTATATTAAGCAAATCAACACATGATTTTCTTTTTTTTGAACTTAAATCATCGCAATATAAAACATCTTTTCTTATATCAAAATAAAATGAAGATAAATCTAGAGCACAAAAACTTAAAAGTTCTTTTTGTAGCTTATGAAAATTGTAGTTTTTTAAATTATTTTTGATTTCAGTATTTAACATGAAAAGTTTATGTAAAATTAATTTTTCTAGATCGGGAAAATCTTGATATTTGACTTTTTTAAAGTCTTTAGGTTCATAATTGTCTTTTAAATTTCCCAGTATAAATCTAAAAGTATTTCTTATTTTTCTATAAGACTCTGCATTCTGCTCCAATATAGAATGATCTATTCTCAGATCTTCGGCATAATCTGAAGAAGCAACCCATAATCTTAAAATATCTGCTCCATATTTTTTTAAAATTTCCTCTGGAGAAATAATGTTACCTGAGGACTTAGACATTTTCATTCCTTTTCCATCAACAACAAAACCGTGGGATAAGATACTTTCAAAAGGAGCCCTACCTCTTGTTCCGCAAGACTCTAATAGAGATGAATGAAACCAACCTCTGTGTTGATCTGAACCTTCAAGATACATTGAGGCAGGCCACTTCAAATCTTTTCTTTTCTCCAAAACAAAAGTGTGTGTTGAGCCACTATCAAACCAAACTTCGACGATATCTTTTGACATAATATAATCTTCTTTTTTATATTTTTTCCCTAAAAACTTTTGTGGATCGTCATAAAACCAGCAATCTGATCCTTCTTCTTCATAAATCCTAGCTATATTTTCTACGACATCAGGATCTCTCAAAGGTTCGTTTGTTTTTTTATTAATAAAAATAGGTAATGGAACTCCCCACGATCTCTGCCTAGATATACACCAGTCTGGACGAGTTTCGATCATTGCTCTTATTCTTGCTTTTCCTTTTTCAGGATAAAATGCTGTTTGATCAATAGAGTTAAGTGCCTTTTTTCTTAGCTTGTGACTTTCCATTGAAATAAACCATTGTGGTGTAGCTCTATGCACAAGGGGAGCTTTAGACCTCCAAGAATGTGGATAGCTGTGAACCAAAGAACCGCTTCCCAATAGATTTTTTTGTTCCTTTAAATTTTTTATAATGATTTCGTCTGCTTTAAAAACATGTGTTCCCTCAAAAACAGGTATATTTTTTGTGTATCGACCGTCATCATTGACAGTTTCGATGGCCTTCATTCCATGCTTTAAACACAAATTAAAGTCATCCGGACCATGGCTAGGAGCACAATGAACAATTCCAGTTCCTTGTTCAAGAGTTACAAAGTTTGCCTCTAGCATCGGAACTTTAAATTTATATCCTAGATTTTTAAAGGGATGTGAGCATATTATATTTTTAAACGCATCACCTTTGAAAGATTTTATAATTTTAAATTTTCCTAATGAGCAGCTTTCTATTACAGAATTTATTAACTTTTCAGCAACAATGATTTTTTTTTTGTTATCTAATTCTAAAACTGAATAGTTTATATCTTTGTTATAGGCTAAAGCTTTATTTGCTGGAATCGTCCAAGGTGTAGTTGTCCAAATAATAACTGAGGCATCTTTGAGGAAATCTTTATCTGATTTTTGTATATGAAATTCTGCATAGATAGTGTTGGACTTATGATCTTTGTATTCTACCTCGGCATCTGCAAGTGCTGTTTTTTCCACAGTTGACCATAAAACTGGTTTGAAGCCTCTATAAAGACTTCCCTCTAAAAGGAATTTTCCTAGTTCTCTTACGATTTGGGCTTCGGCATCAAAACTCATAGTTGAATAATAATTTTCCCAGTCACCTATTACTCCTAATCTTTTAAATTCTTTTTTGTGAATACCAATCCATTTTTCTGCAAATTCTCTACATTCTCTTCGAAAATCCTTTGTAGGAACTTCATCCTTATTTTTTTTCTTTTTTTTATATTCCTCCTCAATTTTCCATTCAATAGGTAGTCCATGACAATCCCAGCCAGGAACATAAATTGAGTCTTTATCATTCATTTGATGAAATTTTGTAACAATATCCTTCAAGATTTTATTTAATGCAGTACCCATATGAATGTGGCCATTTGCGTAAGGTGGACCATCGTGAAGTATAAATTTTTCTTTTCCCGCAGACTTTTTTCTTAGCCTTTCATAAAGTTTGTTCTTGTCCCAGGTTTCTAAAATTTTTGGTTCTTTTGAAGGCAGATTCGCTTTCATAGAAAAAACTGTTTTGGGAAGTTGTAAATTATTTTCAGCCATCTAAATTAATTCGATTTTCTAATATCTTTTTTTATTTGTTTTTTTAATTGAACAATATTTTTAAATTTTTTCTCTTTTCTAATAAATTTAACAAGCATTACTTTTATCCTTTTATCATATAAATTTTTTTTCAAACCAAA
>CETM01025580.1_pt1 | contig 15813 bp, 10 predicted proteins | sample 361451 | NCBI WGS metagenome assembly CETM01 (sample SAMEA2622690, study PRJEB7988) | marine metagenome | isolation source: saline water (ENVO:00002010), including
CAGGCGGACCGTCAGGCCCATCGGCAGGCGGACCGTCAGGCCCATTGTTTTGGTTTCCGTTTTTACGAGCTTCTTCAGCGGCTTGCTGCTCCGCTTCCAATCTGGCGGCTTCTTCTGCTTCGGCTTTAAGCCGATATCGTTCGCTGACTTCATTCGGTTCCCACATAAACTGCACGACGAATGAAAACTTCGTGGCGGTATATTCCTTAGCTTCTTCAGCAGTGGCGCCGGCATTTCCACCAGCGTTACCCCCGGTAGCTCCACCCGCAGCGTTTCCTCCGAATCCACCGGCAGGATCGCCACCAAATCCACCAGCACCCCCTCCAAAACCACTGTTATTGGTCGATGCTCCGATGGTCACTTCACCTTCATTTTTGGAACTAACGAGCACAATGTGTTTAATGCCCATCTGTTCCATACTGAAGGGTGTTGGGCCAAAAGGAGTTGGGATGGCCAGTACGGAATGCCTCAGGCGTTCGAGCAATGCATACTGCACGTGGCTCTTAAATCCGGTTTCGTTGTTCCGGTTGAAGTAGTGATACCCCGAGAGTTGAACAACCCAGGCTCCATCGGCAGGAGCAGTAAATTCCGAATCATTGGATCCTCCGCCGTTGCGTGCTGAAGATCCACCGCTACGTCCGTTATTTCCCTCGGCTGCAGCTGCCTGATCAGCCAGGCGTTTAGCTTCCAGATTCTTGAGAAAGTTGAGGTAGGCTGCATTGTGCTGAACAAAGCTTGCGTCATTGGCAATGCTCTCCAACCAGGTTTGACGGTCCTGTTCGGTTTCCGCAACATCGGCAGTGTAGAGTGATTCGTTTTTCTCCCACCATGCTTTGAGATCATCTTCGGTGAAGAAAGCGTTGTCGACCGCTTCAATGTAAAAATCCGGCCGGTCCTTGAAGTCGATGACGTCAGGATCACGCCATTGAGTCTGTTCACCGGGCAGTACCGAGTTGATGGTGCCGATCAATTCCAGCCACATGACCTGACGGTCACCATTACCAATCATCTGGTTACCAAAACTTAAAAGCTTTTCGTAATCCTTTTTGATCGTATCGTAGTTTTGCTTGTTGCTGGTAGATGACGATTTGGTCGTCTCAGCACTCGATAACGAATTCTCCCAGGTGCCCATCGGGTTGGCCCCGGTGTTATCGTGAGCCACTTTGTTCCACTGCGCATAATTCAGGAAGTAATTAAACGTGAACGAGACCAGTAATAAAGCAATGGCTGCTACCACCCAGGGCTTTTTAGAGTCGACCAGACGATCAAACAGTAATTCACGAGGAAGTAGGTTTGTTTGTAATTGAGCAATTCCCAGGGCCTGCAGACAGAGACCATAGCAATTTCCGTAAGCCAGCACATTATTGCGGAATGTTGGACTGGCGGTGACACTGGAACCCTTCAGTCGTTTCCAGGTATCGAGATCAACGATGTCAATTTCCAGTTTCTTTCCTATAAAGGAACGTAAACCGGGAAGCTTGGCTGTATTCCCGAGAATGACTCCGCCCTTGATCGTCGCTTTGCGGTCGATACCTTCAAAGAATCGCAACGAACGCTGTACTTCTGTGCCAAGGTTGTCGTAGACACTACGCATCGCCTGAAAGACTCGTTTCGGATCCGGAGCTTCACGAGCGTTACGCTTGAGGTGTTCTGCTTTGGCAAACGTCAGCTTGAGTTGCTGAGTCATTTGACGTGTGAAATGGTTACCACCGATAGGTATACTGCGATGCCAAACACGGAAACCATTGGTGATGACCATGTCCGTCGTTTCTGTGCCAATCGACAAAACCATATAACTGGCCGGAGGTGAATCAGGGTCAAAGGCATCGGGGTCGGGGCAATTGTCCAGCAGGTCGTAGGTAATGCAGTTGTAAATTGCCATCGGAGCCAATTGGATGGCATCCAACTTGAGCTCAGCGTTGTCGAAAGGGCGCATTTCACGGACGACTTGATCACGCTTCATAGCGAACAAGCCGACTTCCGCTTCGGTGATCAACCCCTCGATCTCCATGCCGCCGCCCATCTGTTGGTAATCCCAAACCACTTCAGAAAGTTCAAATGGGATTTGCTGACGAGCTTCAAACTCGACGATGTCACGGAGTTTCTTTTGTTCGATCGGAGGTGGTTTGAAAAACTTAGCGAGTCCAGCCTGTCCGGAGACGGAGACCGCGACTCGTTCTTCATCGATATCATTACGCTCACGAAGCTGCTCTAACGCGTCAGCAATTAATGCTTCGGGGTCGGCGTCCGGTTGACTAAGGATTTTGGGGTATTCAATGTAGTCAACCTGCGTGGCAACTACCTCTCCGTCTTGAATCTCACAACGCATCGCTTTGAGCGCACATTGCCCGATATCAACTCCCCATACTCCCGGATTTGTTTTTGCGGCCATTCGGACCCTCTCCAAACTTCAAATCAAACCAACAATTAATTTGGTCTGATACTTTTGGGACTTTTCTTCGTACCTGTAGTTCTTACCAATGACGAGTTATCCTGTTGGCGCGCACTACCTTAGCACCTGTATCGACCAGATTCATCGCTGATTCTGACTACAGATAGTTCCGGATGTTACACGTCCTACAGTCGTTATGTCTATCACAACTTCGGATAACCGTTTGGCTCATTAAAGTCTAATTATAACGGTTACGGCGATATTGTCGTGGGTTACTCGGGCCATTGCTTTTAGCGGTCAGTAGATAAGTTTATAAATGAATGATTCCGCAGTATTAACTTGGACAGAATCTAACCGCTAAAAGTTCCCTTGTTCTTTCTTTGTTCCTTATTATTAATCTAGTTAACAGGCCGTTTTAGTGTCAATCATTTTAAGACCATCAAAAGAATCGAAATTTGTACTCGCCAGGTAGCTGATGAGCTTATTTAAGCCTAAATCCCTACTCCACATATGGAAGTCATTGGAAGATGAGCAAATAATGCATGCTGCGAGACAGTTAGCCCCAGGCTTCACCAAGGCTTCGACAGGCAAACACGCTGCTTCCGGTGACTAAATATCGCCATAGACGCCGGGAGTTTATCCGCCGAAGCATGTGTTAGCATGCGAAGGCGGGCTAAAATACAGAGGATAGATTGCGAAGTCGGCCGAAGGAGCGACGAAGCCTTTTCCGGAAAGTAAAATACAGACTACGGTGGGCTATCAGTCGGGCACCGTCGGGTTTACTCAGATTCAGCCCCTAACAAATACACATACCTTACTCCACACGGTTTCCCGCCAATGCCCTATAAAGAACTTTCCATTTTGCTTTCCTGCCACAGTCTGGAAGACTTCCCGACGTATCACGAGGGAGATGATGCTGCGAGTTTGCTGGCAAGCTGGACAGGGTTGTGGCATCCTTTGCTGATCCACGAAGCGCGAGGCATTCTCAAATGGCATCGTGTGGATGATCCTCCGGAAGAATTACTCGATAAACTGATCGTTGTCCCAACCGCCAGCGCTGAAAACCTACAAACCGGATATTTACAACGAGCCGAGGATGCTGGAGCGCGAGTCATCAGCCGGCAAACCTGTCGCGATGAAATTATTCGTCAGGGACTCGCAGGCTATGACGTACCAGAGATCCCCGAATCACTTGTGAAGGATTTTCTGGCATTGGGATATTTCTATCTGCAAATTGAACTGCTGACGCGTCAAATGCGTTACGCCAGTAATCTCGATGAGATTCACTTCGAAAATACAGTCTGTGATGCAGCTCGGTTTGCTGTCGAAGGTGATCAGCAGCAGGCAGAAGAGAAAATACAGTCAGCCTTTGATCTGCTGTCGACAGAACGAGACCATTACTATTCTGTCGATGCGTTTCTGATTGATATCAACATGGTGGCAGATTCCACTTTGGGTGAAATGCTGCGTAAAGAATTGGATTCCACACCGGCAACCAATTTGCTGATGGCGCCACCGCTCTATGAAGAACTGGTGGCAACGCATCCTCAATCTGCCGAGGCCATAAAACAGCGGCTTGCTGATGAAACACTCAGTATTCTATGTTGCGAACAAAATGCGATTCCCAATGCATTGCTGCCCGCCGAGTCGGTGAGGTCGCAATTGCTGGCAGGCACGGATTCCTACCGCAAAGCGTTTGGAGATTCTCCCAAAGTTTATGGCCGCCGCGACTTTGGTTTAACAGCCAATCACCCGCAGTGGTTAAAACAACTTGGATTCGAAGCGGCGTTACACGTACTCCTGGGTGAAGGTAGTTATCCGGAAAGCTCTCAGGCAAAGACTCGTTGGGAAGGAGTCGACAATACGCAACTGGACTGTATCGCTCGAGTACCGCTCAATGCCAACCGCCATGAAACCTTTTTAAGTCTTTCCAATAAACTTGGAGAGACGATGGATATGGACCATGTGGCCACATTATGTCTGGCACACTGGCCCGGTCAAATACTGCCTTGGTATGAAGATATTCGCAGGGCCTCACGCTATACCAACGCGCTTGGAAAGTTTGTCACTCTGGAAGAGTATTTTCGTGACACCGACCTGCCTGGTATGAACGAAAAATTTGAAGGAGACCAATACAAGTCTCCTTACCTAAAACAAGCAATGATAAAATCCGCACCGAATCTGATTTCACGCAGTGTTCGATATTGGCGGCTCAATAATCGTCTCGAACTCCTACAAGGTTCCAATCTGATGGTGGGACTGCTGGGCGGAGAGCAGAACAATCGCGTTGACCAGATTCGCCAGGAGCTATGTCAATTCAGTCAAGTACTTGCTGCAGACGATTCCGAGCAGCAACTTGATGCCATCGAGCAGAATGTTTCCACCTTGCAAGCTGAGTTGGTCTCCGTATTGGCAGCGGCCGTGCCACGCGATGGAACGCCGGAGCAGGGGACGATCGTCTTCAATCCTTACGGAGCTACAAGGCGCCTCCAACTAAGTGGCGTCGAACTTGAACAGATTCCGGCAATCGACAAGCCAGTCTATGCGGCAGCATCAGCCGGGGATACAAAGCAAGTGGTAGTTGATACGCCGTCGATGGGATTTACCTGGTTGTCAGCCGGGAAGAAGCGGGAGAAATCCGGTCCGGTCATTGCCGATAAGAATGTACTTAAAAACGACTTCTTCGAAGTACTCATCAATGAAACCACCGGTGGAATCCAATCGATCAATTCGTATGATGCCCCGAGGCTCAATCGTGGTTCCTTCCAATTGTCCTATCGCCGGCCCGTGCGAAAGAAATCGGGGAGACCTGCTGAACCGGAGGATCTGGCAAATTACTCGGTAATGGCAGCCGACAGTGTTGAAGTGACAGCGGCCACCATGATCTACGGTGAGATTACCGTCCAGGGACGAATCATGAGCCGTCAGGGAGAAATCCTCTCCAGGTACACTCAAGTGGTTTCACTGCACCGTGGTTCACGAGTACTCAATCTCGATATTGAGCTCGATATTTCAGAATTGCCCAAGAACAACCCCTGGAATTCATACTATTGTCTGCGGTATGCGTGGGATAACGAAGCTGCCAGTGTAACACGTGCCGTTAATGATGTTCGGCAACGTGCTTCGGGAAGCCGACTCGAAGCTCCTCAGTATCTGGAAGTCGAATTCGAAAAGCGAACGGCTCTATTAACTGGTGGTTTGCCGTTTCATCGCCGGGTGGGTCGCCGTTTTTTGGATTCCATTCTGGTCGTCCATGGTGAGTCCTGTCGTAAATTCCAAATCGGTATCGGGCTGGATTTACCGCAGCCGATCCATTACGCGCGGCAATTTGGTATGGAACCGCTGATGCTCAATCAAACCGCTGCCGCTCCGGCCGGACAAGCGACCAGTTCCTTACTGCATGTAGACGCCCGCAATGTTTTGATTACAAATTGGGAGCCGTTGGTTGAGGCCAATCAGCTTGTAGGCTACAAGGCCAGAGTGATGGAGAGTGCCGGACGTCCGGTGCGGGCTCGGTTAACAAGCTGCCGGCCGGTTCAAGCAGCCGCCCAATTCAAACTTGGCGGGGAGAGGATCGCTGAGTGTAATCTCGACGAAGGTCGCGTAATTTTAGAATTGACGGCCAATGAATGGATTGAACTGGAAGCTCGTTTTGAAATCGCTGCCCCCGGAAGTTAAGGAATCCAGATGATTGTCACGATTGACGGACCCGCCGGAGCTGGCAAAAGCACGGTCGCTCGACAACTTGCAGATAAGCTCGGATTCGATTTTCTCGATACCGGAGCAATGTATCGCTGTGTTGCACTGCTCGGTTCCAGACAGCAGATTGACTGGGCCGACCAGCCGGCACTTGCCGCCATTGCTGCGGCGTTACCACTGGAATTTGATGGAGCCCGAGTGTTACTCGAAGGTGAAGACGTGAGTGCGGAAATTCGGACTCCGGAAGTAACCGCCTTGATCCACTATGCCGCCGATAATACGCAGGTTCGTGAAGCGATGGTCGCTCTGCAGCGAAAGCTTGCGGCTGAAGACGATGTCGTGACCGAAGGACGTGATCAGGGAACCGTCGCCTTCCCCCATGCCGAGTGTAAGATTTTTCTGTCAGCTAGTGCGGAAGAACGAGCGAAACGGAGAGTGGAACAGATGCGTCAGGCAGGCAAAGAGGTTTCCGTCGAGCAGGTACTGGAGCAACAGAATTTACGTGATCAACAGGACGAGGCCAGAGAGGTTGGTGGATTAAAGGCTGCTGACGACGCACTGGTTGTAATCACCGACGGGATGAGAGCTTTTGAAGTCGTAGAACATCTCGAACGGTTAGTTCGCATTCGGATGTAAAATGGTATAGTACTCAGAGATTCAAACGACCACTTAGCACTCGAACCTTAGAGGAAATCACGCGGCGTTCATGGCAGATTCGAAAGTAGCTCGAAAACCGCTCGGTAAGTATGCGTTTTATGCCTTCTTTAGGTATCTATTTCGCTTAGCCGGCTTGCTATTGTTCAAATATCACTGCATCGGCAGGCACCATCTCCCCAAAGAAGGGGCGGCAATTATCTGTGCCAACCATCAAAGCCATCTCGATCCGCCGCTGGTGGGGATGGCACCGTCACGCCATTGCATCTATCTCGCACGCAAATCCCTGTTTAATAATCCACTGTTTGGATTCATTATTGCCAATCTCGATGCCATCCCACTCAATCGTGACGGAATGGGGATTGAAGGTATCAAAGCGACGCTCCGTAAACTCAAAGCAGGTGACGCAGTTGTGATGTTTCCGGAAGGTACGCGAACTAAGACGGGAGCGTTGCAACCTTTGAAGAGTGGATTCATTACTCTGGCACGGCGTTCGAAAGTGCCGTTAGTCCCCTGTGGATCGGTCGGTGCCTATGATTGCTTGCCCAAAGGAGGGAAGCTTCCGAGGTTTGAGCGAATACGCTGTGTTTACGGGCCTCCTATCTCCGCTGAACAAGTGGCAGAGATGGAAGACGATAAGTTAATTGAGTTGCTAGCCGAACGGATGCAGTCCTGCATTACTCAAGCTGAAATCAGTCGTGCCGACTAAATCTATTTTTCCAGTCGCCGAGCGATGACATCGTGATCGAGTGGAGTGATTTTTACATTACTTGCCGGTTCGGTAAGCAGAATATCGTGTTGCTCCTGCTTGGGTGTCGTAAAGGAGAATTGCACGACGAACGCGCCCACCTGTACGCCATGGCCACTGTAAACAGGAGGCCAGAAATCTTCTCCGCGAGTGGCAAGTGTCCTGGCAAGCATTCGAGTTGCTCGTCCTGAAAACCCACCCAACACCATTTCCAACCGTCCCAGGGCTTCACGATGGATGTAAAAAACCATGGCAGCATCTTCTGTCTTTTCATTCCAGCGGCAAACATCCCAGGAGCCATCCGCTGTTTCGAACATGATCCCGGGTTCGGTTGGTAGTTCAGTGTTGGAAAGCTGAGTGCCAGCCATACAGGATTCGGGTTTTAAGTCGTCATCCCGGTAACGCAGCATGATAGGACATCCTCGTTTGCTTCCGGTTTCAACCTGAGACTGATCCTTAAACGCCTCGCAATTAAATGTCGTTGCCATGATGTGCTCAACCACCGGATTACTTTTGACGGACCCCAACCCGATTAAGCCCCGGTCGGAGCTAAATTGCGTGAAGGCGTCATACACTTCTGCACTACGTCGAAAGACCTCTGCCTGATCCTGCTCGCTGGGACTCCAAACGAGTGACTGTTGTAAAAGTTCCGGATGTGGAATTGGCTCGGAATCGTTCATCTTGGACGTTCCTCCAAGTGACGAGATACCATTAAGCAGTTCACCCATTAGCAGTGAGTCGGAGGCAACAAGCCAGGCACCATGGGGACCGTCGCCGTCATCCTGAAAACGACGGATGCCACAACAGATTTCAATGCGTTGACGGCGAGCCAGCATTTCCCAGAAGTTTTCAGCTTCCACTGCGAAGAGCGCTCCGGGCAACTGATCCGCCGTGGCGTAACCATGTTCGACCAGATAGTCACAGAGTCGCGATAACGCTTTGAGCGGGATATATTTGACTTCATTCTTGAGTAGAGCTGAAACCTGATGACGATCGAGCCCGGTGTATTCGACGATGGACTTGACGGTGCCGGGACGTTTACGTGGATCGGGAACATGGCCCAGTAATTCCGCAAGACGGAAGGAATATTGCATAGTGGCGTCCGAACAAATAGAGATCTAAAAAGAAATAGCCAGAGTGAGAAGACTCTGGCATTTTAACGGACTGCTTACCGGTTATGTTGAATCAACAAGGCCTTTAGGCAGCATTAGCGGCTGTAGATTGACCACTAAGGTCGATCTCTGTGGTTTCCGCATCCTCATTGATTAAGGTTAAAACACCGGTTGCAGGGCTCCAGACGGCCTGAAGATTTCCGCAAAAGAAACGTCGTCCCAGATAGTTCCCATCGACAAGTTGGATCACTTCCTGCATTTCAACGGTCGGTTCTGCTCCGTTGGCAAGGAAGAAATCGATGGCATGAGATTGGATTGCTTCTGAAAGTTCCATCAGACAGATTATTCTGTGGGTGTTCAAACGAAAGACGACACGCACTTGATTTGTCGACTGAATGGGCAACCAGAGTTGAAATCCGCTTTGATTGGAAGCATAGGTTGACCAAAGCCCCTATTTTTACAACCAATGGGATGCTGCAGTCACTGTGGGCTTGAAGGCACAAAAAAACGCCTTCCATGATTATACAGAAGACGTTTTTGCGGAGCGGATGGGCTGGGATTCGAACCCAGGGTACGCGTCAACGTACAGTAGTTTTCAAGACTACCGCCTTCGACCACTCGGCCACCCATCCTGAGAGACAGACAGGCTTGAACCTGCTGCTCGTTGTGTTGTTATCGGCTGAATTTGTGAAAAAATCAAGCGGGGGCTGATACGAAAAAACCAATTCTATCAGCAGGTCACTTCGGGTTGGTGCCCCTCCTGTTTAGCTTGATTGATAGCGGTGAGTTGGCACCGGGCGGCCCGGACGAAAGCTCTGAGTTTCACCAAAGTCGGCGACAGCAGACACGCTTTTCACAGCGTCATTTACGCTTGCGTGCACAAGTTCAGTCAGCGTTTCCGGAGCAATGGCAACGCGGGCATTCACGATGATGTCGACCTGAGTTAACTGCCTGCCACTGGCAAGCGAAACTTGAGCCGGTGTATCGCTACTGATGAGATTAGCTACGGCGTGTGCCGAGTCCCCAACGCCTATCGTTTTTAGATGAGCCGTCTCTGCGTTTGTTTCTGCCAGACGTTGCCTTAGTCGTTCGATGATGTCCAGCAACAAAGCATCGAGATCAAAAGGAGTGTTGGCCTGAACTTGAAGACTACTATTGAGCCATCCCAATTCAGCTTCGCCTTCGGCATAGATGTCATAGTCGAGTTCTAAAATGCGGTTACCAAATTCACCGGTTTGGTTAATAGCTTCCTGTAGCTGCTCCATTCCCTGACCACTTAGTGCAGATATTTTGACGATCGGAATGTCAGGGTGCTTATGCTGCAGCAAAGATTCTAGCTCCTGAATCTCCTCACTCGACAATTCATCGATCCGGTTTAGGATCAGGAAATCGGCTTCTTCCAGTTGTTTTTCAAAAATGTAAGCTGCTTTAGGTGAAAATCCGGCATTGGCTTCACCTTTGAGAATCCGACGGCCATGGCTCGGTTTGAGAATGACGCCATAAGGTGCGACTTCAAATTGATCCTGGTGCATGTGTTTGAGTGGTTGCACGACAGTGGCTACCAGATCCGTACAGCTTCCAACCGGTTCGGCAATAATAATATCCGGATGTTGTTGCTCACTCAGTTTTTCTGTCGTGGCAGTCAATTCGTTAAAGTGGCAGCAAAAACATGCTCCGGCAACTTCGCCGACGTCAAATCCCTGATTTCGTAGCGTGTGTGTATCAACCAGATCGGAGGCCTGATCGTTGGTGACAATGCCGACCTTAAGTCCCTGAGCTTGATACATGGCGGCGAGTCGACCGATAGTCGTAGTTTTGCCCGCGCCCAAAAAACCACCGATCATGACAAATCGCATCGTCATTTCATTTTCTCTTTCACTTGGGGCCGGAATTAGCCAGCCGTGGTTGCGGCGTCGAGCATTTCCAGGAAGGTTTTCATCAGAGGGGCATTATCGTGCCAGGTTCTGGCCGAGACAATATTGCCATCGACGACCGTTTCCTGATCGACATAGACTCCGCCACCCTGTTCAGCATCCATAGCGCATTTCGCCACGGTGGTAACATTTCGGCCGTTGATGATTCCGGCCGACGTGAGGATTTCAATTCCGTGGCAGACACTTGCGATAGGTTTACCGGCATCGTGGATCGCTTTAACAACTCGGTTGAGGTCGTCATCATATCTCAGGTATTCCGGAGCACGACCGCCGGAAATGAATACTCCGGCATATTCGTCGGGATTGACGTCCTGAAAAGCGATGTCGGCTTTGATGAAGTATCCCGGTCGTTCCTGAGTGATGTCCCAGGCAATACTGGAGTCTGGTGGGATCTCATGCAGAACAGTGTGGTAAAGCCGTGCTTCGGGGCCGGCAACCACGACTTCATAACCTGCCTCTTTCAGTCGAAAGAAAGGATAAAAGGTATCGAGTGCTTCGGTGGCATCACCGAGTGGCATGAGTACTTTGGCCATAGTTAACCTAATGTCGTTGGAGGGATGAAGTGGTGGGAATGGAAGGCTGAGTCATCAGCTGTTGGTTTGATTATCGCATAAAAAAAACGCGCTGAATACCGAGTGAGACAATTAGACAATGTGGTTGTATTACATAAAAAAACCGAGTCATGGTTGTCCGTGGACATTCATGACTCGGTTTACAGACTATTTGTCAGACCAGGTATCGATCTGGCAACGCTTGTGAGGTGGTTAAACCCCGCAGACGCTAGATACCATACCCATTGTGGTATTCTTTCCGAACAATGTGAGCGACTTCCGGTGCATTGGTTGGCACCATGTTTTTCGCATCCCATTCGATCTTCTTACCATCGGCAAAGACTGCCAGATTGCCAAGTAAGATCGTTTCGGAAAGAGGGCCGGCATAGTTCGGGAAGTTCGATACCGGAGCAGGACCACCCTTGATGGCATTTGCCAACTCGGTGAAGTGTCCCGGGGATTCCGGAAATTCGACTTGCTGGTCAATATCGCCAACCAATGTGAAATCATCTCCACGCAAGACACCAGTGTGACGAGCGTCCTGACCGTAGTCGCCAGGTGAGAAGAACGAACCTTTGTCGCCGACGACAAGCGAACCTGTGTTTAGCAGGCTAGCGTAGGCTTTGGTGTCCGCGACGATTTCCTTACCATTCTTATCCTTGAATTGACTTCGTTTCGGGAATAAGGCACGATCAGGTTTTTCACCACCGTCATACCAGTACATCGTCAGTGCTTCACGACCTTTGTATTCTGGGAATTCAAAAGTAATTTTACACTTGGCTGGGTAAGTCTCTTTGTTATGACCGCTGGTTTCAGCGACAACACTGGTTGGATCGAATAAATCGAGACCCATAAATGGCATATTCAAAGTGTGGCAAGCCATATCACCCAGTGCGCCCGTACCAAAATCCCACCATCCACGCCATTTAAACGGAGTGTAGGAAGGGTGATAGGGACGATGTTTGGCAGGGCCAAGGAATTCCGGCCAGTGAATGTGTTCCGGAATTGGAGGAGTGTCCGTTGGACGTCCACCACCTTGAGGCCATACCGGACGATTCGTCCAAACGTGGACTTCTTTCACCGTACCAACCAGTCCTGCTCGCAACAAAGCTGCACTACGACGCAGGTTGCTTGATGCTGTTCCCTGGTTACCCATTTGGGTCTGAACGCCAGCTTCTCTCGCAAGTTCACCGAGGTGACGTGCTTCCTGAATCGTGTGCGTCAGAGGCTTTTGAGTGAATGTGTGTTTTTTCGCTTTAAGTGACAATGCTGCTGCAGGAGCGTGATTGTGGTCAGGTGTACTGACAGTCACTGCGTCAAAACTATCAGTGGCATCCTCAAACATCTTGCGATAGTCGTGGAATTTCTTGGCTTTTGGCCACTTATCAGCCGCCTTATTGAGATTCCCGTCGTCGATATCGCAAATCGCAGTGATTTCACCGTGGCGAGCTGCATCGTTAGAATCGCTGGTACCTTTACCACCGACGCCGACACAGGCCCAGCGAATAACTTCATTGGCAGACGTGCTGGCTTTAAGTTCTCCACCACTGGCCGCAAAGAATCCTGTGCTGGCCGCTGCAGTGAGCTTCATAAAGTCACGTCGTTGTTGACGTTTAGTCATTCGAATAACTCCTTCGAATACTCTAAATAGATTTAGATTTTATTAATTGAGTTGGATGTAATAAAGGTTACACCCTTTCAAGCGCAAGTTCAATTTGAACGAATAAAAAAACTGCAAGGGCAGACTCCTGCTGGCGTGGTAGGCTGAAAATGAAAAATGTCACATAACCAAGGAACTACTCCATGAGTCAATTACTGGTAATCGGGTCGATCAATCTGGATCTCGTGCTGGAAACTCAGCAATTGCCAGCTCCCGGAGAAACCGTTCTGGGAGGAACGTTTCTCCGAATCAATGGTGGTAAAGGAGCCAATCAGGCTGTGGCTGCGGCGCGGGGAGGAAACATTAACGTAACACTCATTGCCGCAGTGGGAGATGATGACTTTGGTAATCGAGTTAAACAGGATTACCTCGAGGAACCTCGGCTGAATGCTTCACTAATCACAGAGAAGCAGGGAGTCTCCACCGGCGTGGCTGCTATTTTGGTGGATCAACAAGCTGAAAACATGATTTGTGTCGCTCCCGGAGCGAATGCTGAGCTATCACCGACGGATATCAATTCGCTCGAACAAGACCTTTTTTCCAAGGCAGCGGTATTGCTGGCTTCCATGGAAGTACCGTTGGAGACGATTGAAGCGGCTATTTGCAAAGCCCGGGGCAGCGAGTTGCTTGTCGTCCTTAACCCAGCTCCTGTCGTTCCGGATTTGCTCAATCACAATCTTTTAACTTGGGTCGATGTGCTGACCCCCAATGAACATGAAGCTGCCCAGTTGTCTGGTGTGGAGGTGACGGATCGGGATTCGGCTGTTCAGGCAGGCAATCGCATTCGAGAAAAATACTCAATCGAAACAGTCATCATTACACTCGGAGCGGCAGGGGTTGTTGTTGTCAATTCAGCAGGAAACTATGCTGTAGAGGCTCCGACAGTCCAGGCGGTCGATACGACGGCGGCGGGTGATTGCTTTAATGGAGTACTGGCGTCTCAGTTGGCAGCAGGAGTTGCTTTTCAAGAAGCCGTTTCACTGGCAGTTCGAGCAGCAAGCATTAGCGTCACACGCCGGGGCGCTCAAACGTCACTACCAGAACGACAGGAATTTTCTGTCTAGTGCTTCGCCAGTCTTGCGATACAGCCCAGATCAGTCCTTCAATCTGCTGTATTGCAGGTAGTTTCCTCCCCTGTCTAAAATGGATGTTTACGCTCCCCTATTGATCGCCGTCTATCTATGACCTCAGGTCTCACTAATATCGCTATTCTGGGTTCCACCGGAAGCATTGGTTGCTCCACGCTGGACGTTGTACGTGCGTGTGGCGATCGCCTGAATGTTATCGGGCTCACCGGTCATTCCAACCTTGAACTGCTTGCCCGGCAGGCAACAGAATTCGCTCCGGCTGTGGTGGTTGTTTCCGACGACCAGCGAAGGTCGCAATTCCAGTTGCCTTCGGACGCAGCAACCGCAGTACTTGCCGGTCAAGACGGGATTGTGGATCTGGTGACTCGCGACGATGTTGATGTCGTTGTGTCAGCCATCGTCGGCAGTGCGGGTTTGCGAGGAACGTGGGCTGCCATTGATGCCGGCAAAACGATCGCCCTGGCAAACAAAGAGACCCTTGTGATGGCCGGGCCGCAAGTGATGCAGCTCGCAGGTGACCGTGGTGTTTCGGTGTTGCCGGTGGATAGTGAGCATAGTGCCATTTTTCAGGCCATGCAGGGAGGTCGCCCTTCGGAAGTTGAACGCATTATACTGACGGCCAGTGGTGGTCCATTTCGCAATCACAGTTTAGATCAGCTGGCAGATGTAACGGTGCAGGAAGCTTTGGCGCATCCCACCTGGGAGATGGGCCCGAAGATTACAGTGGATTCGGCAACGATGATGAACAAAGCACTGGAAATCATCGAAGCCCGTTGGTTGTTTGGCCTGTCGATTGACAAAATTGACGTGGTTGTACACCCTCAGTCGATTGTGCACTCGATGGTGGAATTCTGTGACGGTAGCGTTTTAGCTCAAATGAGTCCGCCCGACATGAAACTTCCGATTCAATATGCTTTATCGTACCCTCGCCGCTGGCAAGGTACTGCTCAACGACTTGATCTCACCCGGGCCTTTGAATGTGAGTTCATTCCACCTGATTATGAACGGTTTCCGGCCTTATTGTTGGGGCGGGAAGTGGCCGAGCGTGGTGGAAGTTGTGGGGCAGTATTAAATGCAGCGAACGAATCAGCGGTTGCCGGCTTTCTGGATGGGCGGTTAAAATTCACTCAAATCGTCTCGGCCTGCCGCGACGTACTAAATAATCATGACTACGACCCGAACCCCGATTTAGAGCAATTGATTGGACTAGATCGCTGGGCTCGAGAGGAGATATTACGTTGGAAACCTTAATTGCCGCGTCATTTGACGGGTTTTTGGCTGGAGCCTGGAATATTGGAAAAGTTCTGGCTGGGCTGGGGTTTGTTATTTTTGTTCATGAGCTGGGGCACTTTCTGGTAGCCAAAGCTTGTGGGGTTCAATGTGACAAATTCTATGTGGGCTTTGATGTGCCGATTAAGATCGGACCACTTCGGCTTTCCGGCTCTCTAATCAAATTTCAATGGGGGGAGACCGAGTATGGAGTTGGCATAATTCCCCTTGGCGGCTATGTCAAAATGTTGGGGCAGGATGATAACCCCAATCAGGCTGAAGAAGAGGCTGCGCGTATAAAGACAGTCAACGAGGATGGTGAAGAAGTCCTTAATCCGCGAAGCTACCCTGCCAAAAACGTACCTCAGCGAATGGCGATTATTTCAGCCGGAGTGATCATGAATTTGATATTCGGCGTGCTCATGGCAGCGGCCGCCTATCAGATTGGAACTCCGATTCAGCCAGCATCTGTTGGTAGTGTGACTTATGGTTCAGCAGCCTGGCAAGCAGGTTGGCAACCCGGCGAAGATCTGGTGGGTTTCAGTGAAGATGATCAGGACAGTCATTTTTATCATTATATCTGGGATTTAAGATACGCGGTCATCGGAGCGGGGATGGATGGCCAGCAGGCCGTCCCCTTTAGAATCGTTGGTCGTGACGGTAGTCAGCGAGTCAGTGAAGTTGTCCCGGTTCAGGCCAGCTACGA
>CETM01198847.1_pt1 | contig 15808 bp, 13 predicted proteins | sample 361451 | NCBI WGS metagenome assembly CETM01 (sample SAMEA2622690, study PRJEB7988) | marine metagenome | isolation source: saline water (ENVO:00002010), including
CTTTAGACTTTAATCAACGATCTTTTACAAAAACAGTAGATCAAGCAGCAGTGGATGATGGCTTAAGAGCTTATATGCTTAAAGTCTACAATTATATGACTATAGGTTTAATGCTTACTGGTTTTATAGCTTATTTCTTTGGTAAAGCGTCAATTGTTACAAATGAAATGGGGCAAATTATCGGTGTTACACAAATAGGAGCTTTGTTGTTTGGATCACCTTTAAAATGGGTAGTTATGCTAGCACCACTTGGATTTGTTTTTTATCTGAGTGCTAGAATATCTAAAATGTCAGTTTCAGCTGCACAAATAACCTTCTGGTTATTTGCTAGTATAATGGGTCTATCTCTTGCTTCAGTATTTATTGAGTTTACACAGACCTCTATTGCTAGAGTCTTTTTTATTACCGCAGGAACTTTTGGTGCGATGAGCCTATATGGTTACACTACAAAAAGAGACTTAACAAAACTAGGTGGATTTTTATTTATGGGGCTTATTGGTATTATAATTGCAAGTCTCGTTAACATCTTTGTGCAAAGTAGTGCAATGCAGTTTGCTATATCCGTAATTGGAGTATTAGTTTTTGTTGGATTAACAGCATACGATACTCAAAATATTAAAAATATGTATTATGGGGGAGATAGTGAGGAAATTGGCGCAAAAAAAGCTTTAATGGGAGCACTAAAATTATACTTAGATTTTATCAACCTATTCATACTTTTATTACAATTATTTGGACAAAGAAGATAAATTCTATCTATTTATCAATTTAATTTAAATATAACCCAGTCTTTGATAGACTGGGTTTTTTTATGAAACTTAAAAAATAATAATGAGTCCTTCGTTAATGATTTTATTTATAATAAAACTTATGCTCTGCTTCTCTAAAAATACTGATTGGGAATTAAATTATTTATGACAGATATTGTTTTAGAAATTAACAATATTCTTAGTGACTATTTAAGTGGAAACAAAAATATTGCATACGACAAGTTAAAAAAAATTTCTAAAAAATATCCTACAAATCAAAAAATAAAATTCAACTTAGCCTTTATGGAGCAGGATCAAGGAAATATAGAGAAGGCAAAAAAAAGCTATTTAAATTTAATAAGCGACTTTAACAATTTCAACGCAAAAATAAATTTGTACAATATTTATTTAAAAGAAAAAAATTATAATAAAGCATTAGATCTAATAGATAATATATTAAAAATAAAACAAGACTTAATTAATGTATTAATAGACAAAGCTTATATAAATTATAAGATCAAAGAGTATGATTTATCTAAAAAAATTTGCAATTTAATATTAGCTAAAAGCAATAATATAAAAGCGCTTAATATAATTGGATTATGTTTATTTAAGGAAGGTAAATACAGGGAGTCTTTGGTATATTTATCTAAAGGCTTAAGTATTAATAATACAGATCTGTCATTATTAAACTCAATTGGAGATGTATATTATGAAATGAGAAACTTAGAGAAGTCTGAAAAATTTTATTTAAAAGCCTTAGAGATAGAACCAAATTCACATCAAGCATTAAATAACATTGCTGGTTATTATCTTGAAACTAACAACTCAGAAAAAGCATTATTGTATTATGAAAAAGCTCTTAAAGTATTTCCAGATGAGCCTACAATTTTAGAAAATATTTCTAAAACTTATTTTACTTTAAATAAGAATGAATTAGCAAAAAAATTATGCAAAAAAGCGCTTAGTATAAGAACTTCTTCTTCAGGTAATAAGCTATTATCATTTTTATATTTTAAAGAAGAAAAATTTAACAAAGCTTGGAAATTTTTTGATGACCGCTTAAAAGAAGACAACTTTATATATAAAAATACCTCATATGATCTAATAAAAAATAAACTATTAAATCAAAAAGCAATTGATCCAAAAAAATCATTACTAATTGTCAGAGAACAAGGAGTAGGTGATGAAATACTTTATAGCTCTATTTACAAGAATGTTTTGGAAAGTTTCGAAGATACTTATATTGAAGCCGATGAAAGATTAATAAATTTGTTCATCAATTCATTTGGAGAACATTATAAAAAAAATTTTAAAAAATTTGGTTTTTTTTCAGAAAACAAAAAAAATTTTAAAGAAATAGATCAAGTTTTATATGCAGGTAGTCTAGGTTACTATTTTAGAAACAAGGTTTTAGATTTTCCAAAAAAAAATTATCTCAAAATTAATCAAAAGCTGATAGATCAAACGAAAGAAGAATTAGTTGGTTATAATAAAAAGTTTAAGATAGGTATCTCTTGGAAAAGCATAAACAATAAATATTCAGAACAAAAATCTCTATCTCTCGATAAAATATTAGATTTATTAATATCACCAGATATTGATTTTTTTAATTTACAATACGGAGATACTATTAAAGAAGTAGAAGATTTAAATATTAAACACAAAGTAAAACTAATTAACTTAAATAATATAGATTTTTTTAATGATTTTATAAAAGTAGGAAGCTTGTTAAAAAATTTAGATCTCTTTATTACAGTAAGTAATAGTACTGCACATCTTGCAGGTGCTTTAGGGGTTAAAACACTACTGATAAAACCATTTAATCAGGCAACTTTTTTTTATTGGAATCAATTTACTAACAAAACACCCTGGTATCCAAGTATAGAATTAATTGATATAAAGAAAATCGAAAATAAAAAAAAATTTATAAATTTAGTATATGATAAAATTAACTAAATTTATTTTTTAAATAATCATCTCTTTCTTCAATCCATTCATTAGCAAATTCAACATCTTGCCATTCTTCAAACCATGGACCTCCTCGTGTATAATGCACAGCAAAAGGTTTTTTATTGTTATGTTTTGAGGTCCAACCTTCTAGCCAATTCCATCTTTCATCTAAAGATCCAATTTCAGAGTCTTTTAACCATTTAAATTGGTGAAGAAATGATCCAGTTTCTGAATTGATGAGATCTACACTCAGTCTTTTATTACTTGGATGAGAACAATTGAATAATATAAAACTAGACCAATTTTTTCTTGGATAAATTGTTTGTTTTTGACCATCCATCTTGTGCTTTTCTTTTGGTGTATAATCGTGTTGAACACAGTATACAGCTTTCGACTCATCAATATTATTTAAAATTTTTTCCACATCCTCAAAAAACAAAAAATCACAATCACAAAATACTGCCCAGCCATTAAAATTATTTAGAATAGGAACTAAAAAACGAGAATATGTAAATTCTGTTGAGGCAAGAGGATCAATAGTTCTATTGTATAGTTTGTTTGCTATTAATTCATAAAGTTTAAGTGATCTAATTTTTACATTTGCACTTGATCTTTTCAAGATAGAGTGTTTGCAAACTCTGTATGCGATATCTTCTTTTGAGTCATAGCCTACATAAATATTCAAGTTACTCATATTTTAAAAGATTATTTCCTAAAATTTTTGGTCTTTTCCATTCAAGTGAATTGAAATGCCCTGAATCAGAAACTGAACCCCAATGGTGTTGTGATGTATTAGTAATTTGGCAAATCCATATTTCATCAATGTATGCATTTTCAGCTCTTAATAGCCATGAGTCTCTTTTTTGAATATCATTAAATTCACCCATTTCTAAAGAAGCCATAAACTCACAAATTTCACGATCAGGATTAAATTTTATTAAACCTTTTATACTCTCTCTTGCAAGAGACCAATCACTGTTATGGATAGCAAAATCTACCAATAATTTTTTTGACTCTACATCATTATAACTACTATTTGTAATAAATTTTATATTATCTAGATTTGCTAAATTATTATTTTTAAGAAATTCAGAAATTATACTTCGTAAAGAAGAACTTGGTTGATCGTTCCAATATTTTTTTATTATTTTTTTTATTTTGGATATTTCATTTTGAGTCATTAAAGTTTCCAAATATAATTTAATGAATGGTGGAAAAGGGCCATTTAATTTTATAGCTTTTTGAATTAAATTTAACGACTCTTTTGGATCACTGTTAATTTTAATTTTGCTTATCTCATACAAGGCTATTGCTGTGTTTTGATTAAAAGTTTTTATATCAATAATTTTTTTATTATAAGCTTGTTTGGAGATATTAATTAATTGATTCCAGTTTCTTGTTTTAGCTATAATTGAAACCAATGTTAGATACAACTTGTCAATAAATGGATTTAACTGAAATAGTCTTTCACCATAAATAAAAGCGTGATGGTAATCTTCTTTGTTAATATTTTCTTCCATTAAACCTTTGTAGCCTAATGTTTCAGTCTTTTTATTTTTAATCATTTCTTCATGCAATGAAGAAAGTTCTTGATATTTTTTTTCTATTTTAAAGATTTCAGAATTTAATAACATAGACAAGCCATGATCATCCTTAATTAGTTTTTTCATTTTTTTGTTTGCAATGACAGCGTTTTTCTTATCTTTATTTGCCAAAGAAATCATTGCATCTACAAAATAACCGTAACCTTTCTGTAAATTTTTTTTATCTTTTAATAAAAAATATTTTTGTAGTTTGTAGCGGGATTTAAAATAAAAAAATAAAAAAATAAAGGTAATTAAAATAATTAATACTAAAACAAACAAAAGTAAATTTGATGAAAAAGTATATATTAAGTCATTTATTTCAAATGTTACCAAGAATGAATTTGTAGAAAAATAGGCAACAAGAAAAATAAGAACAAAAAACTGAGTAAATAAAATTAAAAATTTAACCATAAGAAATAAAATCCTCAAGCGTATTCCTAAATTCTATTGCAATTGAAAGTTGCTGTCTTGTTGAATTAAAAAAATTATTATTTTCATCTATTGATTTTATAGATTGAAGTGCTTCTAAATACTTTTTCTTTTCAAGTTGTGTCAAAATATTACCTATAACTATTAGCCTACTATCAGATAACTTTTTAGATTTAGATGGTTGAATTTCTATGTATGGAAGTATTGTCTCTATTAGCTTATTTTTTTTAATATAGTTGGTAGAAATATAATCATTTGTTTCTTTTTTGAAATTTGAAATTAAAAATTCTGAGCCTAAAAACTTATTGTTGTTAATCATATATAATTTTTCAGCAATGTGAACACTCTCATTTCCTAGAATTTTACTAAATATTTCTAATTCTGTTGAGTAGTCTTTACCATTTTCAAATTTAAGTTTTATCAACTCAGCTATGTTTTTAATATTAATTTTATCAACATTGCTTTTAGATAATTGCTCTTTAGCTATTTTATTGTTTTGCAACTCAATTTGTATATTTTTTAACTCTGTTTTAATATTTATAAAGTCATTTTGAATTTCTTTAAGAATATTATTTGAATCTGTGTTTTCATTTTTTTTATCTAAGACATCAAGAATATTATTGAGTTTTAAATTATTTTCACTGAGCAAAAGTTCTATTTTTTCAATTCTAGATGAGTTTAAGCTTATAGAATTTTGAAGATTTTTGTTCTGCAACGCTTCGTCATTTTCTGAGACAGATAAAGAAGAATAGCTTCTATAAAATAAATATCCGAGCAAAATCAGAATAAATAATAAAGAAAGACTAAAGGATAGTTTGGAAAACAGATAGAATTTTGAAAGTATGTTTTTCACATTAACTTTTTATCATTATTAGCTTGTTGTTTAACAGAAGAATTTATATACGAAAAAAATGCTTGTTTTTGCAATAGAAACCTCATGTGATGAAACGTCAGTGTGTGTTATGGATAAAAATAAACATATTTACAGTCATATTGTGTACACACAAGAGGCTCATAAAAAACATGGCGGCGTTGTACCGGAGTTAGCCTCAAGAGCACATCTTGAAATACTGCAAAATATTACCCAATCTGCTTTAAAAGAAAGTGGAAAAAAAATTTCTGATATTGATGTTTTTGCAGCAACATGTGGTCCCGGATTGATTGGGCCACTTTTAATTGGGTCAACATTTGCTAAATCATTAGCTATTGGTGCAAATAAGCCGTTTGTGCCGATAAACCATATTGAAAGCCACATCCTATCAACAACATACAATAATAAGGAAGAATATCCTCATTTATGCTTACTTTTAACGGGGGGTCACACAGAAATTTATCACGTTAAATCAAAAAGAAATATAATTTTGTTAGGTGAAACATTAGATGATGCAGTTGGAGAAACTTTTGATAAAGTTGCAAAACTACTTGGCTTAACATATCCTGGTGGGCCTGAAATTGAAAAAAAAGCTCTTAGTGGAAACGAAACTATCTACAATCTACCAATGCCATTAATAAATGAAGATAATTTAAATTTTTCTTTTTCAGGCCTTAAAACAGCAATTAATCACTTAGTAAAAAAAAATAATTTAAGCTCAAAATTTGTTGCCGACCTCAGTGCATCTTTTCAATTTTGTGTTTCAAAAATTCTTATAAAAAAAATCAAAAAAGCTATAAAAAAATTATCTGATGAATCTGTTATAGTTAAATCACTTTCAGTTGTTGGCGGTGTATCTAACAATAAGTATATTTGTGACAAAATAAAAGATGCTTTTCAAAATCAAGGTATTAACATCTTATATCCAGCTAAGGAAATGATGAGTGATAATGCTGCGATGATTGCTTGGAATTGTTTGAATAAAAATATAAAATCATCGTCAGATCTGTATTTTAAAGCAAGTCCAAGGCTTTCTATAAGATAATTTAATGTATTAATTTACTAAAATATTTTATAAATTTAATTATGACTAAAAAATATTGGTTATTAAAATCAGAGCCATCTACATGGTCATGGAAAGATCAAGTTCAAAGCAAGATAGATATGTGGGATGGTGTAAGAAATTACCAGGCAAGAAACAATTTAATGAAAATGAAAAAAGGAGATCATTGTTTTTTTTATCATTCTGTAAATGAGAAAAGTGTTATCGGAATTGTTGAGGTACACAAAGAACACTATCCTGATCCAACTGATAAAAGTGAAAAGTTTGTCGCAATTGATGTTAAGGCATTAAAGAAATTAAAATATCCAGTCACACTTGATAGAATTAAAAGAAACAATAAACTGCAAAAGATATCGCTTATCAAACAAAGCAGGCTTTCTGTAATGCCCTTAACAGTTAATGAATTTAAAGAAATTATAAAACTATCTAATAAAGATGAATAAACAAATCTTTTGGATTACCTCTTTCCCAAAGAGTGGGAACACCTTAATAAGATCTCTACTAGCCTCCCTTTTTTTTACAGATGACGGCATTGTTGATTTAAATTTATTACAAAATATACCATATATAGAAGACACTTCTAATCTTGAATTTATAAAAAAAATTAATGCTGAGGATTACAATAATTTACATAATCCTAAAATATTATCAAATTATTGGGAAAAAATGCAGTCGAAGCAAAACTTAAATTTAAAAGAAGATTTTATATTTATGAAAACCCATCACGCATTAGTAAAAATACTAGATAATTCTTTTACAACTGAGGAAAATACTCGAGGAGTTATATATGTTGTTAGAGACCCAAGGGATGTTGTTTTATCAATGTCTAATCATTACAAAATTACTGTCGATGAAAGTATTGATAAATTACTTGATGAAAATTTTTGTCTAGGGTGGCAAGATACTGATAATTTATATAAAAATAAAAAAAAACCACTTTCACTTGTTTCGAGCTGGGACAAACATTTTCTTTCTTGGAACAAATATGTTTTTGACTGCCCAAAATTATTAATAAAATTTGAAGAATTGGTTTATGATAAAAAAAATACAATTAAAAAAATAATCGATTTTTTTGTTAAAAATTATAATTTTAAATTTTCACACTTAAATAAAAAAATTGAAAATATGATAACCTACTCTGATTTTAATCATTTAAAAAAAACTGAACAAAAAGATGGTTTTGACGAAGCAGTTAATAATAATTTTTTTAACAAAGGAACAAAGGGGCAATGGCTAGATAAACTTTCAGATAAACAAATTTATCGCATAGAAAAAAAATATTATAATTTACTTAAGCAGTTAAACTATGAAACAAAACTATATAATAAGAGTTAAAAAATTTTAAATGTCAAAACATATATTTTGGATTTCTTCTTATCCCAAAAGCGGCAACACTCTAGTTAGGTCTATAGTTACGTCATTATTTTTTTCTAAAGATGGAAGATTTAATCTTGAACAACTAAAACACACAACTCAGTTTGAAAAAAGAGACAGGCTAAACTTAATAAAAAAAATAAATAAAGAAGATTTTGCAAATCTTGATCAGTTAAAAATACTTTCAAAATATTGGATAACACTTCAAAAGAAAGAAAATATAAAAATCAGTCAAGGTTTTGGTTTTATAAAATCTCATTCAAGTTATGTGGCTATATCAAACAACTGGTTTACCAACTCAAGTAATACAGCTGGATACATTTATATAATAAGGGATCCCAGGGATGTTGCTATTTCGTGGGCTAAGCATGCTAACCTAACTTATGATAATTCAATTGATTTTATGTTAGATTTCAACTCTTGTATTGAGTGGGCTCAAACAAATTCAGAATTGCCAGAACATATAAAACCAAGATGCTTTTTATCTTCTTGGGATGAACATGTTTCATCTTGGACGAGTAATGATTTGATGGTTCCTAAACTTATTTTAAAGTATGAAGACTTAGTCTATAAAAAAAAAGATGTATTAAATGATATAGTAAATTTTTTTGAAAAAAATTTTCATATTAATTTTAATTTAACAAAAATTAAAACTAATAACATTATTGAGACGACAGGTTTTCAAGAATTAAAATCACAGGAAAGAGAATTTGGATTTACAGAAGCTCAATCAGGTAATTTTTTTCGATCAGGGAAAAAAAATCAGTGGAAAAATGTTTTAAATAATGAACAAATTAATAAATTAGAAAATAAATTTAGAGATTTTATGAATAAATTTGGTTATGATTAAAATATATTATGAATGATATATATAAGGTTAATGATACTTGGTTAAAAAACGCCAAAGTAAATAAAGAACAATATGAAAAAATGTATGACCAATCAGTTTCAGACAATGAGAAATTCTGGTCTGAGCATGGCAAAAGAATAGACTGGGTCAAGCCTTATACAAAAATCAAGGAAGTAGTTTACAGTAAAAATGAAGTAAGTATCAAATGGTACTTCGACGGAACTACAAATGTCTCACACAACTGTATAGATCGACATGCCAAAAATTCTCCTAACAAAACGGCAATAATTTGGGAAGGTGATGATCCATCAAAAGTAAAAAAAATTAGCTATAAAGAATTACAAACTAAAGTTTGTAAGATGGCTAATGTTCTAAAAACAATAGGTGTAAAAAAAGGTGACAGAGTAACAATATACTTAACAATGATTCCTGAGCTTGCTTACGTAATGCTTGCATGTGCTAGAATAGGCGCAATACACTCAATAATTTTTGGTGGTTTTTCATCTGACTCGATTGCGGGAAGGATAAAAGATTGTAATTCTGAATATATTATAACTGCGGACGAAGGAATTAGAGGTGGAAAGACAATTCCCCTTAAGGATATAACTGACAAAGCTCTTGATAGCTGTCCCAATGTAAAAAAATGTTTGGTTGTTAAGTATACAAAAAACAAAGTTAACATGATGGTTGGAAGAGACTTATATATAGATGAATTAATTACTGATGTTGATGAATATTGTGAGCCAGAAGAAATGAATGCAGAAGATCCTCTATTTATTTTATATACATCTGGATCAACAGGCAAGCCAAAAGGCGTTCTCCATACAACTGGTGGGTACTTAGTTTATGCCTCAATGACTCATGAATACATTTTTAATTATAAAAAAGATGATATCTATTGGTGTACAGCTGACATTGGGTGGATTACTGGTCATAGTTATATAATTTATGGTCCGTTATCAAATGGTGCTACTACATTAATGTTTGAAGGGGTGCCTAACTACCCAAATTTTTCAAGGTTTTGGGAAGTTATAGATAAGCATAATGTTAACATCTTTTATACTGCCCCAACGGCAATCAGAGCCTTGATGAGGGAGGGTAATGATTATGTAAATAAAACATCAAGATCCTCTTTAAAATTACTTGGAACAGTAGGAGAGCCAATAAACCCAGAAGCTTGGAAATGGTATTATGAAGTTCCAGGAAATTCAAACTGTCCAATTGTTGATACTTGGTGGCAAACTGAAACTGGAGGAATATTAATATCACCACAAAGTGGTGCTATAAATCTAAAACCAGGATCAGCATCAAAACCTTTTTATGGAATTAAACCATGTATTGTAAACAAAGACGGAGTAGAACAACATGGAGAGTCAGAGGGGATGTTATGTCTTAAAGACTCTTGGCCAGGTCAAATGAGAACTGTCTATGGGGATCACCAAAGATTTATTTCAACATATTTTTCACAATTTGATGGAAAATATTTTACTGGTGATGGGTGCAGAAGAGACAAAGATGGATATTATTGGATTACTGGAAGGGTTGATGATGTAATTATTGTTTCTGGCCACAACCTAGGGACAGCAGAGATTGAAAGTGCTTTTGTTTCACACCCTAAAGTTTCTGAAGCTGCTGTTGTTGGGTACCCGCATGATATTAAAGGAAACGGATTGTATTGTTATGTTTCCCTTATAGCTGGAATAGAAACTAGTGATGATTTAAAAAAAGAGTTAGTGAATACCATTAGATCAAAAATCGGACCTATTGCTACACCTGACTTTATTCATTTTGCTGATGGCCTTCCTAAAACCCGATCTGGGAAAATAATGAGAAGAATTTTAAGAAAAATAGCAGCCAATGAACAAGATCAACTTGGAGATATTACAACATTAGCTGATCCAAGTGTTGTACAAAAACTAATTGATAACAAATTAAACGATTAGTTATCTTGCCTCCCAATGCTTTAAACATCTAGGCTCATAAATATCTGCTGCACCTACTTGTGTTCTGCCTCCACCTTCAGTTTTTCTATAGGTTTTTGTTGCCTCCATACCGCACACATTACAGAAACCATATATTTTGATAATTTTATCAGATAACCCAAGAAGCATTGATGAGGTTTCCCAAGGTCTTCCTCGTGAGTCTTGATCCAAACCAGAACAAACAACATCGATACTATTGTTAAGTATCCTTTCAACATTCTCAAGTGTTTCGTCTGTTTCCATGAACTGAATTTCGTCTAAAAAAACTACATCAACAATGTTTTTATTAAATTTAAAATTACTGTTCGCATGACTCCAATCTTTCATTGAAAAACAATCATGACTTAAATCATTGTGTGTAATGATTTTTTCTTGGTCATATCGATTATCTATTATAGGCTTAATGACAATAATTTTTTTACTCTGGTGCTTAGCCCACAAAATTCTTTTTAAAAGTTCGCTAGTTTTACCTGCAAACATTGCACCAACAATAGTTTCTAACTTTCCTCGCATATAGATAAATCATTCATTACAGCATTATATATATTTTGTACATTTAAAGAATATGCACATCCAACAGGTTTAATAAAATTTTTCATATAATAATTTTTAACGCCCCTGTGCATGATATTTTGATAGTTATCCCTTTTAATTTGTGCGCTATTGATTTTTAAACTATCAAAACAACCGTGTTTATTATTATAATTGAAAATATCAGTAAGACCACATGGGGCCTTACAATATAAAGATGAAAAAGAGTTTTCAACACCTTTAATCATTTTATAATTTTTTAACAAAATTTTGGACGAAACACTTGTTTCTAACAATACTCCTTTTTTATTAAACATTTTTGCAATATGCAATGGACCTGAATCCATGAACACACCGTAATCAATTTTTTGTATTGCAGAAATAAGATCTTGTTTATTTTTAGGATCAATAAATGTAAGATTTTTATTTGTTATTTTTTTATAGAATAACTGAGAAACTTCTAAATTTTGGTTTAAGAATATTTCTATTTTAAATTGTTTAACTAAAAGTTCAGTTAATTGAGTTAGCACCTCAATTGGCATTGTTCTAATTGGAGAATTTGAAAGAGGAAAGATTGATATTTTCTTTATTTTTTTATTTTTATTAAGTTCAATGTGCGTTTTTTTGATATCTTTAATCTTAAAAAAATTAATTATTTCATTATAAATGTCAGACCTAGAATACTTCTGGTTTATAAAACTTTCAATTTCAAAAGTTAGATGAAAAATAGTATCAAATTTTTCTAGATCATTTTTATTGATTATATACGAAAAATTATTTTCTAAATTAAAATAATTTTTAAACAAAAAATTATATTCCTCGACAAAAGCTACCCCAACTTTTTCAAAAATATTACCATCAGAAATTGCTTTTATAGCTGAGGCATATTCAATGGCATCTCCAATACCCATACTGGGAGGTAAACAGAAAAGTATTTTTTTTCCCATATTTTTAATTGAATGACGTTTTTCATAATTCAAGCTATTTATTTTTGATTTTGAAAGCTTATTTAGCAATTTCCATAATTGAGTGTTTTTACTGAAATAAAGATTATTTTCTATAATATCAAATTTTTTTAAAGAGGGCGAAATCTCACTTATGGAAAAACTAAAAAAAGGCATAAAAAAGCATTATACACTTTGATGAATAGAAGCACAAAAACAAGATATATAATATTTCAAATTTTAGTTGAAGTATTTAAAAAAAATAAAAATTTTGAAACAGCTTTCAATAAAATAACCGCTGGTCAAGAACTTAGCCAAAGAGATATTTCTTTTATAAATAATGTTTGTTTAAATTCAATGAGAAGAAATATATATTGTAAATTAATTTTAAGTAAATTTATTAAATCTAACCTTAACACCAATCAACGGATACTACTATCATCTGCAATAGTTCAAATTGTTTATTTAAAAATGAAACCCTATGCTGTTGTTAATGAAACAGTTAATGTTGCAAAAAAAGTAAAAGTTTTTTCAGGTTTTGTTAACGCTGTATTGAAAAATATCTTGAACAATATTTATAAAGTAAGCAAAACAGAAATAGGATTATATGATTTTCCTAATTGGTTTATTAATCAAATAAATCTAAGCAAAAACTTTAATGCTGATAAATTTATCACTACTTTTTGTGATTACCCAAGTTTGCATCTAGTTTTTAAGTCTGAGAAATATTTAAATAATTATACAGAACCTCATACAAAAAGTTCAAAAAATTCTGCATTTGTTGAATCACAAAAAAATATTAATGATATGCCAAATTTTAAAAAAGGGGAATGGTGGGTTCAAGACTTTTCATCAATGTTACCACTTGCTATTAACCCTAAAATTAAAAATTTACAAATTCTAGATTTGTGTGCAGCTCCTGGTGGTAAAGCTTTTCAGATCTTATCTAACAACAAAGTTGTTTTGAATGATATAAGCTTGAAAAGAATTTCAAGACTTCAGAATAATTTATCTAGATTAAAATTTAATCCAGAAATACAAAATCTAAACGGTTTAGATTTTGATGAAAATTACAAATTTGATATGGTTATATTAGATGCACCATGTTCTTCAATTGGCACAATTAGAAAACATCCTGAAATTTTTTTTAAATCAAATGAACCAGATTTTGCAACCTTGAACGAACTTCAAAAAAACCTACTACAAAAATCTTCAAAATTAATTAAAAATAAGGGAAAAATAGTTTATATGGTTTGTTCATTCTTTTATTCAGAAACAATAGAAATAATCGAAAATTTCCTAAAAAAGAATAAAAATTTTGAAATAGAGAAATACAATCCAAATAATGAATTTTCAGATATTAAGCATTTAATTTCAAAAGAAGGATATTTTTTAACCCCTCCAGCAAGTTATAAAACCTTCAATATTGATGGTTTTTTTTCAGTGCAGCTAATTAAGAATGATTAGAAAATTTTTCTTACTTTATTTAAAGAAAATAATATTGACTTATTTGTTTATTTTTCCTGGCAAAATCAAATTGAAATTTTTGAGTAATCTAAATTTTAAAATTATAGATTTTAATAATTATGAAAAAAGCAAAAATTTAATTTTTAGAAATAATTTTTTTAAAATTGAAAAAAATTCAATAATTTATAATTATGATTTTATTAATATTTGTAGCAGCCTTGGGGGAAAAAGAGGTATTGAGCTTGCAAAATTAGGTGTATTAAAATGTTATCAAATAAATAAGTTTAAATCAAATATTTTTTGGGAAACAGAACAAATAGCAAATAGAATTTTTAATTTAGTTAATAATTTTGATTTTATAAACTCAATATCAACTAAACAAGATGAGTACAATTTAAAGAAAATAATTTCAATTAATATTAATGCTTTCTCTAGGTTTATGTTTTCTAAAAACATAAATGAATATTCTCTTCTTGAATTTAAAGTTTATATCTTAATTAAATGTATTTTGGGGGATGAAATAATCAACATTAAAAACAAATTTGAAAAAATTGTTGAAAATCAAATTGATAATTTTGCAATGCACAAAAGTTACAATATTTTTGAACAAGCTAAATGCATTAATAATATTGATGAGATAATTTCAATACTTCTAAATTTTAATATGGATGTTCCTGAAATATTTTATTTAACGAAACTTAGAATGGAAACATTACTGGCTCAATACTTTCATAAAGATAGCTCGTTGGCTCTTTTTAATGGAGTAAGCAATAATAACATTGAAAAAATAAAACAAGCACTTAGTGACAAACAGAACATTCGAAAAATACAGTTTCCTGATAACTGCACTGGAATATTTTTTTTTGAAGATAAAGAAAAAAAGATTTTTTTAGACGTAGTTCAGCCTGCGAGCTCTTTTCATTCAAAGAAATTGAGTGCGGGAACGCTATCACTTGAATTTAGTTCTGATAAAGAAAAAATAATTACTAATTGTGGTGCTCTCGAAAAAAGTACTGGAAACGCTGCATATTTAAGGTACTCTGCTGCCCACTCTACCATTGTTCTAGAAAATACAAATATAAGTGAAATAAGAGACAACCAACCACATATAAAATATCCACAAATGGTCTCTTTTAAAAAACAAATGAAAGACACAAAACATACAATTGAGGCATCTCACAATGGATATATTAAAAATTATAAAAAAATTATTAAAAGAAAAATCAGTTTTCAGGAAAGGAAAAACTTTCTGATAGGTGAAGACTCTATCATTTCTTCCACTTCTAAAAACAAAGAAGTTGTGTTTCATATAAGGTTTCATGTTTTGCCAAAAATTAATATTACTCAGACTAATAACAGAAGAGGCATTATACTTAAAACTGAGAAAAACGAGATATGGTTATTCAGAGCAAATAAAGATTTAGTATTAGAAGAAAGTGTTTATATGGACAAAAACAATGTTAAAGAAACAAAGCAGATTGTCATAAAAGGCATAACAAGAAATAACAGGGAAAAAATAAATTGGTCTCTCTCAAAAAAATAAAAAACTTTGCATTAATATCAGTATACGACAAAAGTAACTTAAAATTTTTATGTGATCTTTTAAAAAAAAATGAAATTGGTATTATATCGACAGGCTCTACCTCAAAAAAAATTAAATCTTTAGGATATAATTGTTTTGAAATTTCTAAACTAACTAGATTTGAAGAAGCTCTTGATGGAAGGGTTAAAACACTTCATCAGAATATATATATTTCTATATTACATAAAAGGAATGATAATAAACAAAAACAAACTTTTAATAAATTAAAGTTTCCAAAAATTGATTATGTTATAGTTAATCTTTATCCGTTTTCAAAATATATAAATAGTAAAAATAAAGACACTATAGAAATGATTGATATAGGAGGTCCAGCTCTGCTTAGAGCGTCTGCGAAAAACTATGATAGTATGACAACTATTAGCTCTCCAAAAGATTACAAATCATTAGAAAAAAATATCAGAAATAA
>CETM01042800.1_pt1 | contig 15783 bp, 23 predicted proteins | sample 361451 | NCBI WGS metagenome assembly CETM01 (sample SAMEA2622690, study PRJEB7988) | marine metagenome | isolation source: saline water (ENVO:00002010), including
GTTTTTTCATTCTGCTGATCAATTATACCAGACAGTGGCGCCTCATTTTTAATTGGCTTATCTTGGCAAGAAGCAACAATTAATAGAAGTATAAGGAATAACTTTTTCATTTTAATATATTTTTTATGTAATATAATACTTTCTTAGCAATTAAATTCTAGGATACCTTTTTATTGTTCTTTCTGATTTCACATCACCTGTATGCTTTGTACTCAAAGGCTCAAAAAGTAAAAGCCAGGTTTCTTCTTCGGCAACAGGTCTATGCTCTACCCCTTTTGGCACAACAATCATTTCACCCTCATTAACTTCAACAACTCTATCTCGAAATTCCATTCGTAATTTTCCTTTTATTACGTTAAAAAGTTCATCTTCATCTTTGTGATCATGCCAAATAAATTCGCCTTTTACTTTTGCTATAATTACTTGTTGATCATTTAATTCTGCAACTACTCGAGGCTTCCAGTAGTCGTTAAATAACTCATATTTTTCTTTTATATTTATTGTCTTCATTTAGTACTAATTTAAGTGAAAATATCATATTATTTTAAACTTGCATTATTTATATTCTTCTCTTATAGGGCTAAAAACATCGAGTATTTTACATGAGGTTTTGGAAATTCCAGAGTGTGATTCGTTAGATGGAATGACTATTACAGTACCTGGACCACATATTGAAGTTTTGCCATTTAGAGTAAACTCTAATTCACCCTCAATTACATACATAATTTGTTCATTTACATGCCGATGTTCTGGTAATTTCGATCCTTTTTTAATATCCCAAAGAATCCAACTCATTTTTTCTCCATGAATAATTTTTCCAAAAAATCCTGGCAAGATTTCTTTAGGCTTTATATTATTTAAATTCATAACTAAATTTGTTTGTTAATTTTTAAAAGTTGTTTAAATCTTATATTAAATTTGATGCCTAAATGAGATTATTTTCGATTTATTTTTTTTCACTGGCTCTTTCAATTAATATTATGGCTCAAAGTTATGAATCTCAACCATATAAAGTTTTAGAAAAAAAAGATAAAATAGAGATCAGGTATTATCCTCGATCTGCAAAAGTAAAGACATCCTCTGAGTATGGAAGTAATAATAATTTTAGAAAATTATTTAGATATATTTCTGGTAATAATACAGAGAATGAAAAAATAGCAATGACAACTCCTGTTTATATGTCTATTGACAAGAAAACTATGGAATTTGTTCTTCCAAATAAGTACGTTAAAGATTCACTGATTTTACCCAAAGGCGATCAAGTTGAATCTTATTTTTCTGATCCAGTACATATAGCTTCCATCCGATATAGTGGCTACAGTAATTATAAGACTGAACTTCAGCATACAAATACTTTATTAAAATCACTTAATGACTTAAATATTAAAACAAAGGGCAGCCCATATGTTTTAGTTTATAACGGTCCATACAAGTTCTTTAATCGAAGAAACGAGATTCACATTGAAATTCAATACGAATAATTTTAAATCAAATTATGAGACAACAACTTTTATATATTGTATTTTCTTTTATAGCTTTTTCAATTTCTTATTTGATTGCTTTTTTAACTGAAATTACTTTGGTTAAAAGCGCTGTTCTTTTTGCTTTTATTATTCAGTGGGTATTATTTGTTCCAGCCTTTCTCTTTAAAACTGAAAAATTTTATGATATTTCTGGAAGCTTTACATACATCTCTATTATTTCATATGTTTGTTACCAGAGTTATCTTATGAAGGGATTTAATCTGGGAAATCTTATTTTAGTTTTTTTTATAGGATTTTGGGCAGTAAGGTTAGGTAGTTTTCTTTTTTTAAGAATTCACAAGGCGGGAGAAGATAAAAGATTTCGATTAATTAAGCGATCGCCTACTCAATTTTTTATGACATGGACTCTTCAAGGCATGTGGGTTTCACTTTGCTCTGCCTGTGCTTTAACCGCAATGGCAAGTGATCAAGGTCTGATAATTAATGCGTGGTTTTATATAGGAAGTTTTTTATTTCTTTTTGGACTAACAGTAGAGATCGTTGCTGATTATCAAAAAACCATTTTTAGAAAAGATCATAAAAATAAAGACGACTTCATAAAAACAGGTCTTTGGTCTTTGTCAAGGCATCCAAACTATTTAGGAGAAATTATTTTATGGTTGGGTATTTCAGTAATATCTTTTTCCTCATTATCTGATTGGCAATACATCACGTTAATCTCCCCAATTTTCACTTATCTTCTCCTAGTTCATATAAGTGGTGTAAGAATTTTAGAGTCAAATGGAAAAAAGAAATGGGGCCATTTAAAAAACTACAATGAATACATTGATAAAACTCCCATGCTTTTATTTAAATGGTAACAAACATTTTACTTGTTCTATTAATTCTCTGGGGTATACCAAGTACTTATTTTAGAAGTAAGTTTAGAAAAATTGTTTATCAAACAAATGATTGGAAGATTAACATAAAACCTCTATTTAAAAAAGAAATAATGGCTCTTTTTCTTAATTTATATCCTAATAATAAGGAATACATAAGAGTAAGAAATTACTATAGAATTTATCTGCTAATTTATTTGTTCATATTTCTGGTTTATTATTTTTCTAAGTAACTAAAATAGATTTTTCTAAATCTTCTTTTCTTGCTTTCTAGTTAGCTATAAAGCGTAATAAAATTAAAGTAACCCCAAAAGAAGCCCTAATGCTAGAAAAATAATAAGGTATGCAACCAAAAGCCTTATAAATTTGTATGTTATTTTTTTGAGAAGTTTATGTCCTAATAATGAGCCAATAATTCCAGAAGAAATTGAAAAAAAAGCTAATGACGAATAGGCAGAAAGATCAATATTTATCAAGTTAGAGGAATAGACACTTAATCTTGTTAAATCAACAAAAGACGAAATGACTACTGTTGTTCCAATGAAAACCTCTTTTTTTAATCCTGTCTTAATAAGAAAAGCGCTTCTAAGAGCTCCCTGATTTCCACTTAAGCCTCCAAAAAAACCACTTAGAAAGCCACCTAAAGGAATAAGTTTTTCCTCAAATTTTAGTTTGGAAAAATGTGGTATAAGATCAAATACAGCGAATGCAATCAATAACAATGATATAATAAATGTTGTCGTTGATATTTCTATTTTTTTACCATATAAAATGTAACTAAAGAGAATATTGCCTGAGTCTAATTCAAATAATAGGTAGGAGCCTATAAATGCAGCTAAGACAGCAGGTATACCAAATTTTACAAGAATTATCTTGCTTGCTTTTTTACCAATTAAAAAAAGTTTGAAAATATTATTAGAAAAATGGATAACTCCTGTAAATGCGATTGCAATTTCAACAGGAAAGTAGATCATCATAAATGGCGTTAGGATAGTGCCTAAACCAAACCCAGAAAAAAAAGTCAAAATAGCTGCAAAAAAAGTGACTAATGAGATTATTAAAACATCCACTTCCTTTTATGTTTTAATTATTTTGTTTTACCTATAAAAACATTTACTCCCTTTTTTATTGGATTTCCTGTGGTTCTTCTAAAACTAACTATTTGACCAGTATGGTATATTGCATCTGATATTTGGCCATTTATAAGATTCCAAAGTGGGAAAACAGTTTTTATGTCATTAGTTTCAAAAATTATTTTATTATCCGATATTTCATCAAAGGACAAATCACTAAATCTATTTGCAGCTAGCTGAAGATGATTTAAAGTCTCCCTTCGAATTGATTTAAAATTTTCAGGAGTATCCCTATAGGGCCTGTAATTCACTTTCTTTAACGAGGTGTTATTTATTGTCTCTGCAAGACCATAGATATGCTCTAATGTTTCATATGTAGACATTGCTTTATTTGAAGGTCTATATTTTAAGTCTTTATCCGTGAGTCCTTCAGTTGCCCAATAATACCTATAGCCAAGACCTTGAATCATTCTTTGGATTATGTTTCCAGATTTATAATTGTCTGGATATTCTGGTATTGATTTAAAAGGGAGTTGATCTTGTGATTGCATATAACCAGAAATAATAAAAAAAAATAGAAATAAGTTTAATGATATTTTATTCATAAATTTTTATTCCTAAAATTAACAATTCACAAATTTATAAATTTGATAAGCCTAATTTGATTAATGAAAGATTTTTTTCTCAATAATCCAACAAATAAACTGTCTCATGATAAAATTCACTTTATTCTTGATAATGATAATGCTTTAAACTTTCATAATAAATTAGAAGAATATTCTAAAACACCGATGATTCAATTAAATGGGTTAGCAAAAAAAATTGGAGTAAATAAAATTTTCATCAAAGATGAATCCAAACGATTTGGACTGAATGCTTACAAAGTATTAGGAGCTTCTTATGCGATTTATAAGATTTTATCCATGAATCCTAGGGTATCAACATTTTGTACTGCAACAGATGGAAATCATGGAATGGCAGTTGCTTGGTCTTGCAATATGAATAATAAGGAATCTATAATATATGTTCCAAAGGATACATCTGATCAAAGAATTCAAAGCTTATCCGATATAGCTTCAAGAGTGTATAAAACTCATCTTAATTATGAGGGAACATGTCAATTAGCAAAAACAACAAGCCGAAAAATGAATTGGCAACTTGTTCAGGATACATCTTGGAAAGGATATGAGGAAATTCCTGCCTACATAATGTCAGGTTATTTAACTCAATTTAAAGAATTAGAAAATGAGATTAATGCCATAAAGAAACCTAAAGCTGATATAATTTTTTTTCAAGCCGGTGTTGGAAGCTGGGCAGCTTCCGGTATTTGGTATTATTTAAACAAATATGGACCTAAAAGACCAAAGATTATCTTAGTAGAGCCAAATGAATCCTCTGGAGTTTTTGAATCTTTTATTAATGGTAAACGAATATCTCCAAAAGGAAATTTTAAAACAATTATGGCTGGATTGAATTGCGGAATTCCATCAAAAATTGCATGGGAAATTATAAAAAATGGATGTGATGCATGTTTAAGGATATCTGACAAATATGCTAAAGAAGCTATGAGAAATCTTTTTTATAGTCATAATGAAGACTCAAGAATTATTTCTGGAGAATCAGGCGCTGCAGGTTTAGCAGGACTTATGAAATGCATAAAAGAGAAATCTTTGGAGAATTTAAGAAATCATATAGGTTTATCCTCAGACTCAAGAATACTAGTGTTTAATACTGAGGGTGATACAGATAAAGAAAGTTTTAAATCATTAATTAAAAACTAATTTCATTTATCTTTACATAAAAACACATTATGAGTTCAAAATTTTTTGGTAACCGACTAGATCCTAAAAAATCCAATAAAAACCTTGATAGAGGGTCTAAAAAAATTCGATCAAACAGAGCAAAATCTCAAGGAATTAGAAAGCAAGGAAGGGGAAATTAATTTTTATAGATAATGACTAGAATAATACTATCACTTAGTTTATTTCTCTTTTCCTGTGGTGAATCCATTGAAAAGAAATCCCCAGCTAGAACTGATGTAAAATCTGAATATGTTTTAAAAAACTATGTTGATGAGTCTGGCAATTCCACACCGAACAATTATATAGTTCATTCAACATATTTTAAAGGGAATTATTCGGATAGGATTGCCGCTGACCAACCTGCTAGAGCTAGTTTAAGTTTTGATAAAGAAAATGTTTGGTTTGAATTATTCAAAGGGAAAAATAAATTGCCATTTGCGATTGAAGGTGACGAGGAATTACCATTTCTTATCAGAGTTAAAGATTCTGTTGGCAAACTGCACACACTCAATGCAAGTATTTATCCAAAGGATTATTCAAATAGCAGGGTCGTTTTTCATTCATATAAAAATCATGATAAGAAGTTTAAGAAACTACTGCGAGAAAACAATGAGGTAATAGTTGTGTTCAGAGCGCAAGGTCCTATGACTGATTATGATTATGGAACAAGATTTATTTTTAAAATTCCAAGAGAAAATTTTAGTGATTTAATAGATCAGTTATAAATTCGTTTCTAAACTAAAAAACCCTCTTAAAAAGAGGGCTTTTATTTTTTATTTCATTTAATCCTACCGATACATTTTAGCAACATATAATGAATAGTTTCTAACATGTTCTACTTCACCTCGTGTCTTGTAATATTCTTCCCATTCTTTAGCATATTTTTCATATTCCACCTTTTGAAGCATCAGATCTTCCCAATTTTCTGCACTGACAAGAACCCAGTGTGAAGCACCATTATAACCTCCTATGTCATATGAACCAAAGCCAACAGTTCTGTCTCCTATGGCTTTTGAAAGTTGCTGGGTGACTTTGTCATGGGCCTTTTTGAAACTTTCAGGATCACTGACTTTTATATCATAAATTTGGACATATCTATATTTTTCATCTGACCCAGGCTCTCCACCTTTCCAGCTTATAACTCTGCCAGAAGCAGTATTACCCCATTCTTTGATATAGTTGTTAGCTCTACTCCAAAAAAGCGAATTTTCAAATGGTTGAACATCACCTTCAACTCTTCCCATATTACCAAGTTCTCCAAAGAAAACTATTCGATGAGTGTTTAAATTGCCCAGCCATAATCTCTCAAGATTAACCCCACCGGATTTAAATTTTGCGTCACCAAAATATTCATCAAAAAGCTCTACCAGAGGAGCTTGACCCCCTCTTTCCGCAGTGATTTCTAGTGCAGTAAATCCCTGCGAGTAAGAATTTAAATTAAATAGTATTGATATTAATAAAATTATGTATTTTTTCATTTTATGTTTATTTATGATTAATAGCTGTAAATATATGCAACTATCTAGATTTTATATTAAATTAATGATGTTTAAAAAATTTGTATGTCAAAAATACTTCTAATAGTAGGCCTAACTTTATTTTTAGCCGGTGGCTTTTTATGGATTGCAGAATACCTAAACATTACATATAAAAACCCTTTGGATTTTTCATATAAGAGTGAAAATTTTAGTTTTTATTTTCCGCTTGGCACATGTATAATCATTAGTATTTTTATCTCCGTATTTTTTTATCTATTTAAAAAGTGATAAGAAAATAGATGTCTAATTTTTAAACTCATCTTTAAGAATTTTCTTAGCTCCTGAACCTTTAATAAATCTACCAGGAAAAACTCCTAGATGATTTCCGTTTTTAATAACCTGTTCCCCATTAACAAAAACGTGTACTACTCCACTTGAATATTGAAGGGGTTCATCGAATGTTGCGTGGTCTTGGACCTTCTGAGGATCAAAAATTACTATGTCAGCAAAATACCCTTTTTTTAGAAGCCCTCTATTTAAAATGCCTAAATTCTCAGCAGGAAAGCCACTTAATCTTCTAACAGCTTCTTCTAAAGAGATCAATCCTTCATCACGGCTGTATTTGCCAATTACGCGAGCAAAACTGCCAAATGCTCTAGGATGGGTTCTAAATTTTTTAGATATATCAGAATATGACCCAGCATCTGAACAAAAAGAAACCCATGGGATTTGTATTTTTTTTCTGATATTTTCTTCTGACATGCTAAAATAAATACACTGAATTCTATTGTCATCTTCAATAATCATGTCAACTATTGCTTCTTCTGGACTCTGATTTCTAATTCTCGCAGCTTCTGCAACTGTTTTTCCAAGATACTTTCGTGACATAGATGCTTTATTAAATCCAACCATTAGTATTCCTTCAGGAGGTTGTTGGTCAAGTTCTTTTCGAATATCTTTAAATAATCTTTCTCTAATCTCGGGCTTTTTCATTCGATTAATCCATGCACGGTGACCTCCTTCTTGAACCCATGTGGGAATAACCCCTGTGAGTCCAGTTGAACTAGCTCTATAGGTATACATGTCTGCAGTTATCTTATATCCCTCTGCTCTAGCTCTCTCAACACGATTTATCACACTGTCTAATAAATGCCAGTTTGCTTTTCTCGAGGCTTTTAGATGATATATTTCCGCTGGAATATTTGCACCTTTAGCTATTTTCATAAATTCATCTAAAGCTGCGATAATTTGATTATCCTCATTTCTCATATGAGAAATATAACGACCATCATATTTTGCAGCTACTCTACAAAGAGCTATAAGCTCATCGGTATCAGCGTAATCACCTGGTGCATAAATAAGAGATGATCCAATTCCAATGGCACCATCTTTCATAGCTTCCTCCACAATTTCTCCCATTTTTTTTAACTCTTCATGATTAGCTCTTTTATTTTTATATCCCATTACTTGTATTCGGACAGATGCTGCGCCCAGATAAGAAGCTATATTACTTGAGACTCCTTTTTTTTCAAGTTTTTCCATTGCATCTTTAAATGAAATATAGGTGTTGTTTGATTTACTTCCTCTTGGACCAGGAGAGCTACCTTCTCCAAAAACTTCAAGTGTCACTCCTTGAATTAAATCGCTTAAACCTCTTCCGTCATCTAATAGAGAGTTGTAACCCCAGCTCAACATATTAATAAATCCAGGGGCAATTGCCATACCATTCACGTCAATAATACTATCTGCTTCAAATTGTCTTGAAGGTCCTACATAAACTATTTTATCTGATTTAATAGCAACAATTCCGTTATACGATTTATTTCCACTCCCATCATATATAACCCCATTTTTTATAAGTATTTCACATTTTGGAATTTCGGGGGGAGAACATGAAATTGAGATTAATGAAAATAAAAAAAGCACAGTAATGTTTTTGATTCTAATAAATTTCATAATTATTAAATTTAAGAAATCTTCTTAAAGAATAAGATATTTCTAAAATAAGCATCTTAAAATTATTCTTATCTTAGATATGATTTTTTTTATGATAAGATATATCACTTTAACATTTTTACTGTTTTTTTTTAATTTTATTTTTTCTCAGAGTCTTCCTAATCTAAATAGCCCTAATAGCTTAGAATCTCTTCAAGGACAAATTGCGGGACTTACAATAACTCCAGGTTATTTAGGTGATTCTCCTAACGTTCTTATTAGAGGTTATGGTACTTGGAATAATAATGACCCTTTATATATAATAGATGGACTTCAGACCCAAGACGCTAAAGTGTTTAATAGCATTAATCTTAGGAACATTCAGAGCGTATCTGTTCTTAAAGATGCTGCAGCGGCAATATATGGTTCTAGGGGATCAAACGGTGTTATCATTATCAAGACAAAGAGAGGAGGTAAAAATTACACTAATACTAAATCAGTTGATCATATTAAAAAGAAAAAAAAGAATAGAAATTTAAATTAATACTAATATAATTATGGAAAATCAGTTAACAAAAAACCCTAATGAAAATAAAGGAAACCCACCAAAAACATGGCTTGTTGAATCAATCCTTGTAACTCTCTTTTGTTGTTTACCATTTGGAATTGTCGCTATAGTAAATTCATCAAAAGTTGAATCTCATTTTTATGCAGGTAATATAGAAGCTTCAGAAAGAGCTTCAAAAAATGCCAAAATATGGGTTATGTGGTCTTTTTTTCCAGCACTAGCATTTTGGGTTTTATACCTCCTTTTAATGCTTACAGGAGTAGTAGCAGCTCTTTCTATTTAGAAAATCTCTGCAAACAATGCTATTTAAAAGAGCACTAGTCTTATTAGCACTATTATTTTTTGTTTTCTTATACAAATTTTACAGTCCAGTTGACTATTCTTTTTTCCCTAAATGTCCATTTCTTAGTCTTACCGGTTATAAATGTCCCGGCTGTGGTTCACAAAGAGCTATTCATCATCTTTTAAACTTTGAATTTAATTTAGCAATTTCCCAAAATCTTTTATTAGTATTTTCTATACCATATCTTTTGACAGGTTTTTTTTTAGAGAATATAAATTATCAATCAGAAAAACTTATATTTATTAGGAAGTTACTTTTTAGTAAAAAGACAATTTACATTATTTTGTCACTAATTTTGGCTTATTGGTTGATTAGAAATTTGTCATTTTGCAATTGTTAAGTATTGAAGTAAAAATATGACCCTAACTAAATATTTTTTTTTCTCAGTTTTAAATTTCCCGTTTATTCTATTAATTATTATAACCTCTTGCAAACAAATAGTTTTTTCTAACCCTCATAGTGAGCAGAAAGTTGAAGCGTTAATGAATGACTATGTTGAAGCTTGGAGTAATGGTGATGTAAATAAAATTGCTGAAGAAATTTATGAACCTCCTCTTACAATACGTTATCAAGATTCTGTTATTGTTCTGGGAGATAAACGAAGGCTAAAAAAATTTTTAACTCAGACATTTGAAAATTTAGAAAAAAGTAATTATGGATATTCTATAATTAATGATTGGGAATCTAAAACTATTGATAAGGATATTCTATCTTTTAAAATGAACTATACTCGTTTTTTAAAAGATGGATCAATAATGGGAGATGCTGATAGGCAGACATCTTATCTTTTAAAAAAAAATATTGATGGAGAATACAGGATCAAATCTTTAATTCCAGGAACACCAATTGAATAAATTAGAAAGAGTATTCGAAGTCAAAGTAATTCCAAATTCTAAAAAGCAAAGACTTTCTGTTGATTTATTTGGGAAAATAAAAATATGGGTAACTTCTCCAGCTGAAAAAGGCAAGGCAAATAAATCTGCAAATCAATTATTATCAAACTATCTTGGAATTAATCCAAATTCAATTGAATTAATTAAGGGTTTTAAATCAAGAAATAAGTTATTTAAAGTGAGCTATGACTGAAATTTTACCTTTATTTGTAATCATTTAATTCATGAGAAGTAACCTAGACTTATTAAAAGATTCTGTTGATATTTTATCAGGAAAATGGGCTGATGTTATTCCAACATTTTTCTTTTACGGTATCCTCACCCAAGTCTTTAGTGAATTTTTAAAACTTTTTTTGCTTTTTGGCCCTTTACAACGTGGAATTTTTGATTTAGCATACTTTGCTTTAGTCGCTCCAATGTCTGTTGGTATTATAATTTATTCTCTTGCAGTAGTTAACAAGAAAGATTTTTCATTTAATCAATTATTTATTCCATATGATGACTACTTAAAAACGATTGGACTTATTTTTGTTCTCTCCATAATAATTATTGGTGGTTTTGTATTATTTATTATACCAGGAATTATTTTATCTCTAATCTTTTCAATGTCTCTATACATATTTGCAGAAGACCCTCAAATTACAATAGGCGAGGCATTGAGAAAGAGTAGTGAACTAACTAAAGGATATAGGACTAAACTTTTTCTTTTAGGATTAATATATACTGGCTTGTTGATTCTTTCTGTATTTACCCTTTTTATTGGTCTAATATGGTTAATTCCCTTATTTGGAATTACTTCTGCTAACTTTTATAATGATTTAAAATCATCTCATAGGGTAAAAAAAATATCTTAAATTTATGTCCAATTAGTCATTAATTAATTTTTGTTATAAAGTATGATTCTTGTAACTGGCGGACTTGGATATATTGGTTCGCACACAGTTGTTGAGCTATTGGAAAATGATTTTGAAGTTCTAATTATAGACAATTTATCAAACTCTTCTATGTCTGTTTTAGACGGAATCAACTCAATAATTAATAAAAATATTTTTTTTGAACAAATTGATCTTTGTAACGCAGAAGATTTATCCCTTATATTTCAAAAATATACTAATATTCAAGCGGTAATTCATTTTGCAGCTCATAAATCAGTTGAGGAAAGTGTAAGCAAGCCAATTGATTATTACAAGAACAATATTTCGTCTATTTTAAATGTTATAGACGAGATCAATAAAAAATTAAAATTTTGTCCTTTTATATTTAGTTCTTCATGTACTGTTTATGGCAAGGCAAATAGATTTCCAATTACTGAGGATGAGTCGATTAAACCTGCTGAATCTCCTTACGCTAACACAAAAAAGATCGCGGAAGAAATTTTGTATGATGCATCATTAACTAATAAGAATCTTAATGTGATATCACTTCGTTATTTCAATCCTATTGGGGCTCATCCTAGTTTGAAAATAGGCGAATTGCCACTAAATAAACCTCAAAATTTGGTTCCAATTGTAACAAAAACAGGAATTGGCTCAAATGACAAACTAATTGTTAACGGTTCTGATTATGATACTTCAGATGGATCATGTATTCGTGATTATATTCACATAACTGATCTTGCAAGAGCACATGTGCTTTCTTTAAAAAAACTTTTATCCAAAGATTATTTAAAACCCTTTGAAGTTTATAACTTGGGAACTGGAAAAGGAACATCTGTTTTAGAGATTATAAAACTTTTTGAATCAATTAGTGGATTAAAATTGAATTATGAAATAGGACCAAGACGAAATGGAGATGTTCCTATTTCTTATGCTAACCCGGCTAAAGCTGAAAGAGAGTTAGGGTGGAAAGCTAATTTATCTTTAAAAGAGGCTTTAAGCTCCGCATGGGATTGGGAAAAAAAAAATAATAATTTATAATTAATATTGTAGACATGAATAGCAGTTTCGAACTATTAGATTACATAATCTTTGCCGCATATGCATTAGTCATACTTACTATTGGACTTTGGGTTTCAAGGGATAAAAAAGGAAAGCAAAAAAGTGCTGAAGATTATTTTTTAGCAGGTAAGTCATTACCATGGTGGGCCATAGGCGCCTCACTAATAGCAGCAAATATTTCAGCCGAACAAGTCATTGGGATGACTGGTTCAGGTTTTGTTGTAGGTCTTGCAATTGCATCTTATGAATGGATGGCGGCAATTACTCTTATAATAGTTGGTAAATATTTTTTACCAATTTTTATAGAGAAAAGAATATATACTATTCCTGAGTTTGTTGAAAAACGTTTTTCTACTGAATTAAAAACAATACTGGCTGTTTTTTGGATTGGATTATACATTTTTGTTAATCTAGCATCAGTTCTTTATTTAGGAGGTTTAGCCCTAGAGACTATTCTAGATGTTGAGATGCAATATGCAGTCCTTGGTCTTGGCCTATTTGCTGCAGCTTATTCTCTTTATGGAGGACTTTCTGCAGTCGCATGGACAGATATTATCCAAGTTTTCTTCTTGATTCTTGGAGGAATTGTTACAACATATTTAGCTCTTGACACCGTTTCAGGTGGGCAAGGAATAATAGAGGGATTTAAATCAATATACAATGCTGTTCCTGAAAAGTTTGACATGATTTTAGATGAATCAAATCCTGAATATAATAATCTTCCAGGTTTAGGAGTTTTAATTGGCGGTATGTGGGTAGCCAATATTTATTACTGGGGCTTTAATCAATATATTATTCAAAGAACGTTAGCTGCCAAGTCTTTAAAGGAGTCTCAAAAGGGAATATTATTTGCCGCTGGTTTAAAAATGATTATGCCTTTAATAATTGTTATTCCAGGAATAGCTGCATATGTAATTGTTAACGATCCCCAAATTTTATCCTCGCTAGGAGATTCAGCTTTAGCGAATATACCCGGCGAAGGCGCCAATGATAAATCGTATCCTTGGCTTATGCAATTTTTGCCAACTGGCCTTAAAGGAATAGCTGTTGCCGCTCTAGCAGCTGCAATTGTTTCCTCACTTGCTTCAATGCTCAATTCAACAGGCACAATATTTACAATGGACATATACAGGCAAACATTTAATAAAAATGCTAGTGAAAAACAAATGGTAACAACAGGTAGAATATCTGCTGCAGTAGCACTGATTATTGCCGTAATAATGGCTCCTTTATTAGGAGATATACCCCAAGCATTTCAGTACATACAAGAATATACTGGAATTGTTAGTCCAGGTATTTTAGCAATATTTTTACTAGGATTGTTTTGGAAGAAAACGACTAATCGTGGAGCGATATGGGGAGCCCTATCATCGATTCCAATAGCCTTGTATTTAAAAGTTGGATCAAAAGGATGGTTTAAGGACACTTCCTTTGAGAGTTTCTTTCCAGAAATGCCATTTTTAGATCAAATGCTTTATACTTCTCTCTTAACTATGCTTATAATAGCTATTGTTAGTAGAACTGAAAATAGTGGCGCTGATGACGAAAAAGGAATTGAGTTAAAGAAGGGAGTATTTAATACTAGTAAAACCTTTAACATTGGATCATTTGCTGTGATGATTCTGTTAACTGCTATTTATGCATTCTTCTGGTAAATTCATTTAATGAGTAAATATATATTATTGTTTTCTGTTTTTCTTTTTCTTAATTGTGATAAGAGAGATGAATGTGTTGACATAACGGATAAAAAACAAATCAATGGATTATACTATTTTTATTTTAAAGCAAAAATGACAGGATCTTACACTGATAATCAAGGAAATTCATCAAATGGTTTTTCACAGAATCGATGGGCTTCTGGAGAGGTTACAGAAGAGATTTATAATTCATTCAATATAGGTGATGAATATTGCTATTAATTTTAACTATACGAAAATATTGTTTGAAATCTAAATCCTTATTAATTTTACTGTATGAATAATAAAAGAAGAAAATTTCTAACAGAGGCTTGCCCCAATATTGTTTTCGCACTATTTGGTCTCTCCTACCTTGAAGCTTGCTCTTCAGCTAAAGACGATGATCAAAACATGCAAGTTAACACCAATAGCACCAACTCTTCTGGTGAATCTTCTGGTATAACAACAGAGGGTAATAACGTTAATATTGATCTTTCTAACGGAAATTTTACATCACTTGAAAGTATTGGTGGAAATATTAATGTCATATCAGTTGGACTTTTGCTTCTTAGAACAGGTGAAAACGAGATATTGGCTTTTGATAATTGTTGTCCCCACCAAGGCAGTAGACAATCTTGGTCTTTTTCAGAAAATAAATGGACTTGCTCTTCTCATGGAAATTCCTATGGTATAGATGGTGAGGATATTGTAAGTTGTGATTCAAATTCTAGAAGTGGTGGATTAAAGAGTTATCCTACAAGTATTGATGGAAATATTTTAACTATTAATAAAGGTTAATGAAAACCTTGTTAAATTATTTACTTGTTTTTGTTTTCTCTATTCAAATTATTTATTCTCAGGACAGTGATCTTTTATTTGATTCATTAAGATCTGAAACCAATGCTGAGATTAATCTACTCCCAGATAGAATTTTCTTTACTCAGAAAGTTTTATGGGGAGAAAAAGGTTTATTTCGTTTGACGGGGATTTCTAAACTTTCAGCTGAGGGTCGACAAAAAGAAATTAAAATTAGAAGGTTTATGCTTAAATCTCATCAAGTCATAGGTTATGCAACTTTCGCTGGGATGATAGCTCAAGGCATTATTGGTGGAAAATTATACAATGGAGAGTATGATCTTTATAATACTCATAAAAACCTAGGCAATGTTGTTACAGCTTCATATTTTACAGGAGCTGCATTGTCACTATTCGCTCCTCCTCCATTAGTAAATAAAAAAGTTAAGGGATTAAATTCAATAAAGGCTCATAAAATACTAGCTAGTTTACATTTCCCAGCAATGGTAGCCACCAAAGTATTGTCAAATAAAGATGCTGATGCACATAAAATTGCAGCTTATACTGCTGTTATAAGTTATGCTACTGCTATAATTGTTTTTAAATTTTAATGAAAAAATTCTTAGTCCTTTTTATCTCACTTCACTTTAACTTAGTTTTAGGTCAACCAAATTCTAGTGATGAAAGATGGAGTATAGATAAAAACTCTTCTGAAATAATTTATTCAGGTAAACATTTTCTTCACGCTTGGTCTGGTAAGAATAACAAAATTAACGGTTTATTATTTATTGATCAAGCTTCAAATGAGGTCAATAAAATTGCTGTTTTATTATATGTAAACGATTTTGATAGTGGTAATTCAAATAGAGACTCTCACTCACTTGAAGTTTTAAATGCTCTGAAATTTCCTGAAATTCGTTT
>CETM01198032.1_pt1 | contig 15776 bp, 14 predicted proteins | sample 361451 | NCBI WGS metagenome assembly CETM01 (sample SAMEA2622690, study PRJEB7988) | marine metagenome | isolation source: saline water (ENVO:00002010), including
AACCGGCGTCTGCTCGACAGCGGCGGCCTCCTCCGGACGCTGCCAGTCACCACTCTTGCCACCGGTCTTGGTCTCGAGCTGGATATCGCCGATCACGATACCCTTGTCGACCGCCTTGCACATGTCATAGAGCGTCAAGGCCGCTACCGAGGCCGCCGTCAGCGCCTCCATCTCGACACCGGTACGCCCATTGAGGCGACACAGCACCTGAATTTCCACGCAGCTGTTGGCGCTGTCCAGCGTGAAGTCGACCGTTACCTTGGAGAGCATCAAGGCATGACAGAGCGGAATCAGCTCATGAGTGCGCTTGGCCGCCTGGATGCCGGCAATACGCGCCGTCGCCAGCACATCCCCTTTGGGCAGGCCACCTTCGGCGAGCAGAGCGAGCGTGGCAGGCAGCATGCTGACGCGTGCGCTGGCTCGCGCCTCGCGGCGGGTTTCCTGCTTGTCCGCAACATCCACCATATGGGCTTCGCCGCGTGCGTTGAGATGAGTAAGGCTCATGAGCTGTCTCGTATCCGTATCGGGTGCGCCTGACTGGCGGCAATCTCAGAAATACCAAAGCCTGAAGAAGCAGGCAGGCAAGCCCTGATGAACAGGACTGGCCAAAAAATTAGCAGACTATCTTTTCATGAATCAGCTGGCATGACCACTGCGAGGGGTATCGCCTAGACGGTGCCGCGACTGCCCAGCCACTGCACCATGACCGGCTCGCCGGCGTGAAGCGTGGCGCAGCCGGCGGGAATCTCGATCAGGCATTCGGCCAGCAACATCGAGGTCAGAATACCCGAGCCCTGCCGCCCCGTGGTCATCACCACCTGACGCCCCTGGTCATCCAGCACGATCTGGCCGCGATGATAGTCGACACGCTCGGCACGTGAGCGCAACGTCTCGCCGGCGATCAACTGCAGGCGCGGGGATTGCCACTGCGCCAGCGTCGTCGCCGAGGCGCTCGCCCCTTCCTTCACCTCATCCTTCGCCAACCGCTGCTGGCCCGACAACAGGCGCAGCGCGGGCAGCACGAACTGCAGGAAGGTGACCATGGTCGCCACCGGATTTCCCGGCAAGCCGAAGAACGGCACCTGACCAGATGACGACGCGTCGTCGGCGGGAGTGGCACGCAACATGCCGAACACCAGCGGGCGACCCGGACGCATGGCGATGCGCCACAGCGCGAGCTCACCACAGGCAGCGAGGGCGCTGCGCACATGATCGGCCTCGCCCACCGACACGCCGCCGGAGGTGATGACCATGTCGGCACGCGTCGCGGCATCACGCAGGGCAGCACTCACGCTCGCCTCGTCATCGCTCAGGATGCCGAGATCCAGCACCTCGATGCCCTGGTCGCGCAGCAGCGCCACGAGGCTGTAACGATTGGCGTCATAGATGCCGCCGGCCGGCAGTGTCTCGCCGGGGGCCGTGACCTCGTCACCGGTGGAGAAGATCGCCACCGTCAGTGGCCGATAGACGGCGACCTCGGCGAGCCCGAGCGAGGCCAGCACGCCCACGGCGGCGGGCGTCAGCCACTGGCCCGGCGCCATCACCTGGCTGCCGCGCGCGATGTCCTCTCCGGCCTGACGCACATTCTGGCCACGGCGAATGCTGGTCACGCCTTCGATCACCACCCGCTCGCCTGCGTCACCATCGACCAAGCCCTCGCCCAGCCCTTCGCCCTCGCCCTGCGCGGAGCGATACTCGAGCTGCTCCTGCATGACGACGGTATCGGCGCCTGCGGGCAGGGCCGCGCCGGTCGTGATGCGCATGGCCTCCCCCGCGGCGAGTGCTCGGCCCGTCCAGGGATGGCCCGCCAGCGAGCTGCCGATCACGCTCAACTCGCAGTGATCGCTCAATTCGCCGCGATCGCTCAGGGGCTCGCCGCTCGCCGCGTCTGGCAATGAAGCCCGCGCCAGCGCGATGCCATCCATTGCCGCGTTGGTCTGTGCCGGAACATCCAGCGGCGAGATGACCGTCTCGGCGAGCACACGTCCGGGCGCCTGCGCCAGGGCGACACGCTCGCTGCGCGGCGTGCGCATCACGCCCGCCAGGCTCTCCCCCAACACGCTCAAGGCTTCATCGACACTCAGCATGCGCTCGCCGAAACGCGGATCGAAACACGACAGACTCATGCGCCCACCTCGCCACGCGGTTTGCCGCCTTCCAGACGCCAATGCACCGGCCAGGCGGCGATCCAGGCGGCCAGCGCCTGAGGATCGTCAAGATCCAGCCGCTTGAGGTCCTGCGGCACATCATCACGAGGCGGCAGCTGCGCCGCCGGTGTCGCCAGCGCATGGATCCAGGGGTCCTCCGGGGCTCGCAGCGGCTTGCCCACGGCCTCGCGGTACAGCTCAAGCTTGGGCAGCGGCCACTGCTTGAAGCCCTCGACCAGAATCAGGTCCACCTCCAGCCCCTCGAGCTGCGCCACCAGCTGCTCCAGATCGGCCTCCGCCTGGTCCGGCGTCTCCATCATCAGCGCAAAGCGCTTGGCGGACGCCACCAGCATCGGCACGGCACCGGCCGTTCGCAGACGATGACTGTCCTTGCCCGGCGTATCGACATCAAAGGCATGATGCGCATGCTTGATGACGGCGACGCGGAGGCCGCGCGCTCTCAACTCGGGCAGCAGCTGCTCGAGCAGCGTGGTCTTGCCGGTTCCGCTCCAGGCCGCGATGCCCAGCAGCGGACACGCTGACGCCGCCAGACGTGCCTGCCAGGCGGGCGACATCCCGACCTCATGAGAAATCTCACCACGCGGGGCGGATGCATCACTGCGGGGAGAAGAATGTTCAGCACTGACAGCGGTATCAGCACGCTGGTCAGTCGAGGAGGAAGACTCAGGCATGAAGGTTCTCTTGATGATTCCGGCGTATGGCGGCCTGTCGACGGGCCCACCGCAGCGCTCCCGCGCCCGCAAGGGGAAAGATGACGATGACAATGCGGGCTGAGCGGGTGCCATGAAGGTGAACACGCACGGCGCTCATTTCAATGGGCAACGGCTCGATATGAACAAGGGTTCAATGGGGACAACGACGCAGAGTGGCAAGACACCCGCCAGAACCGCCAGACACGACACTTTCAAGGTGCAACGTAAAGGCCATCAAGACCGGACAGGCAAAGACAATAACCCGCCAGACTCCTGAAGAGACGCACCCGGCGATGACCATCTGCATCACAATGACACACCCTGGGCGTGCAAGCGGGAACGGATGACACGCAAAGGACGTCAGGAAAGAAGCACGCTCAGCGCGAGCCGGCTTCCATCTCACGGCATTCTTCAAGCGTATTGAGATTGGCGAAGTCCTGCTCGCTGCCCGCCTGCACCTTGAGCCAGACGTGCTGATCGAACCAGCGGTCGATCTTGCGCTCGCCAGCGGCCAGCGCCGCCTGCAGCGAGGGCAGCAGGCCACGATGCATGAGACAGATCACCGGATGGTAACGGAACTCGTCTGCCGCCACGGCCAGCAGCGCAGGCCCGGCATCAACCGCGTGACCGCCTTCGACAGTGAAGCCTTCCAGCTGATCGCCGTTGGCATGATCGATCAGCGCCACGCTCAGCGTCTCGACCAGTTCATTGGGCAGGTGCGGCACATCGCAGGCCACCATCATCACCCAGGGCGTCCGCGCTGCCGCCAGCGCACTGGCCATGCCCATCAGGGGGCCGTGGTAACCCTGCTCGCTGTCTTCGACCAGCGGATGCCCATAGGCGGCATATTCGGCGTGCGAGCGGTTGGCATTGATCAGCAGCTCACCCACCTGAGGGGTCAGGCGCGCCAGTACATGCGCCACCAGCGGCACCTCATTGAGCATGACCAGTCCCTTGTCGACGCCACCCATGCGCCGCGCCTGGCCACCGGCCAGCACCACCCCGGTGATATTGGCGGGCGTGAGCGAGGCCTTGAGCTGCTCGGCATCGCTCGGCAGTGGCGTGGCGTCAGAAGTGTGATTGGAGCTCGGCATGAAGGCGTATCCCGGTCGAGGGCGCAAAGGCGCAGGTAATGTCTTGCAGCAGGGCTGCTGGCAGAGGATCCAGTGCAAGCGGCTGATGCACAAGGCTTTCTCAGCCCTGAAGCTTGAAGCGCCTGCGCCGAAGGCTCAGCTATTGAAGGCAACTCAGCCCACTGAGGGCTCAGTGTGCAGGCTGGCAGCGCTCAGCGTCCAGCGCGCACTCGAGCCCTGACTCAGGGCATTGTCCTGATGCGAGGATAGGATCACCGCACACCCCTGCTGGCACATCTGCTCCAGTCGCAGCGCCAACTGCTCGACGGCGGCCTGGTCCAGATTGGCGGCAGGCTCATCCAGCAACAGCACCGGCGGACGCGACAACCAGGCGCGCGCCAATGCCAGGCGTGCACGCTCGCCACCCGACAGGGAGCGGGCCGGCTGACGGGCCTGATCGCTCAGCCCGCTCCAGCGCAGCATCTCTTCGACCTGATCACGCTGCTGGCCGGCAGAGCCGCTGTCGGGTTGCCAGCGAGCCGCCAGCACCAGATTGCCGGCCACGCTGGTGTCGAACAGATACGGCTGCTGGTGCAGGTAGCGCACCGGATGAGCGTCACGGGTCTGCCATTCAAGCTTGCCGCCTGTCGCTGGCTGCATGCCAGCCAGCACGCGCAGCAGCGTGGTCTTGCCGCTGCCGTTGTCACCCTTGAGGTGCACCCAGCCGGACGCCGGGGTCGGCGCCCAATCCAGCGCCGCCACATGCCATAACAGGCGCCCTTGCGCCTCAACGCCCTCACCGGATGCCTGCGCCGCAGGCGGCAAGCGATATTCGAGGCCGCGCACACGCAACAGAGGGGCAACACTTGCGTCGGCAGCGAGTGCCTGGGCAGCAGACGGCGAGGCTTGCACGAAGCCATTCCCCGCCACCGGGCAGGAGGGGTCGCCCGGGGGAACAGACGAGGACGAAGAACTAGGGGGGAACATCATGACTCCATACGACGATTCAGCCTGACGCGATCAGTGCTGGCGTGTGCTTGTCTCAACTGGCTAGCAGGCGGCTTGCAGACTGCGGGAGCAGAACGTGACTGGTGGCGAGGCCGCGGGTCACGCCTGCACCACCAGCTGACCACGACCACGCAACAGCCCCAGCATCAGATTGAGCGCCAGTGCCAACACCAGCAATACCATGCCCAGGGCGACCCCCTGGGCGTACTCGCCCTTGAGGGTTTCCAGCGCGATGGCCGTGGTGACATTGCGCGTGAAACCGGCAATGTTACCACCCACCATCATGGCGCAACCCACTTCAGCGATGATTCTACCAAACGCGGCCACCAACGCGGCCATCACGCCGAACCGGGCCTCCATCACCAGTCGCCACAGCGCCGCCCGGCGCGACGCCCCCAGCTGCAAGGCCGTCTCCCAGGCACGCTTGTCGACGCCCGCCAGCGCGGCATGCAGCATCACCACCAGAATCGGCAGGGCGAGCAGAATCTGCCCGATCACCATCGCCGGCTGGGTGAACAGCAGATGCCAGTCGCCCAGCGGGCCAGCGCGCGACAGCAGGATGAACAGCAGCAGCCCCACCACTACGGTGGGGACGGCCATCAGGGTATTGATCAGCGAGATCAGCAGCCAGCGCCCCGGGAAGGCGCAGCGAACCAGCACGAAGGCGATCAACAGTGCCGGTGGCACCGCGATCAACATCGCCATCAACGAGACACGAAACGACACGCCGATGATCTCCCACAGCGCGCCATCCATGCTCAGCAGGAGGCTCATGGCCTCCTGCGTTGTTTGCCACAAGCTCACGAGCGCGGCTCAGCCTGTGCGCCCTGCGCCTTCATCGGCGTGCGCTCAGAGGCGCGGTCCGCTGTCTGGCGAGCATCGAAGCCGGTCTCGCCGTGGCTGGCATGGAACAGCGCCTTGCCCTTGAGACGGTAATCATCGATTGCCTGCTGCCCTTCGCTGGAGATCAGCCATTGGGCCAGCTCACGCGCACCACGGGTATTGAGCCCATCATGATTGGCCGGGTTGACCAGAATCACCTGATAGGGGTTGAAGAGGCGCGCATCACCCTCGACCAGAATCTCAAGCTCGAGCTTGTCTTCCATCGCAAGCCAGGTACCACGATCACTCAGTGTGTAGTCCTGCAGCTCACTGGCCATGCTCAGCACCTTGCCCATGCCCTGGCCGACGGCCTTGTAGCCGGAGAAGTCAGGGGTGACATCGGCACTCTGCCACAGGGCCAATTCCTTCTTGTGGGTGCCGGAATCATCGCCACGCGAGATGAAGCCGGCATTGGCGCCGGCGATCTTGCCCAGTGCCGCGTCCACATCCTGCATGCCGTCGATGGCCGCCGGGTCCGCCTCGGGGCCGAGCAGCACGAAGTCGTTGTACATCACGCCATGCGGTTCGACACCGTAGCCGGCATCGACGAACTTGCGCTCGGCGCCCGGGGCGTGGGTCATCACCAGATCCACATCGCCATCCTGGCCCATGCGCAACGCCTTGCCGGTACCGACCGCGATGACCTGAATGGTGACATCGTGGGCCTCTTCATACTCCGGCAGCAGGTGATCGAGCAGGCCTGAGTTGTAGGTGCTGGTCGTGGTGGCCAGACGGATGATGTCGTCGGCTGCCTGGGCCGGCAGAATGCTCAGCGCACCGAATGACAGGCCTGCGAGGGTGGCCAGCAGGCGACGAGAAGACAAGGTATGGCGTTGCGGCATGGGGGTGCTCCCTGAATATTTTTTCTGGCGTGACGGTCTTGATGACATCAGCGTGAATGCTGACCCTGCAAACGACATGCCGAAAGCGCTGTGGTGACGAAACGGACGATCCGATAAAGGCTTTCAAGGCTTTGCCAGACAGCGCTGATACATGGACTGGCACGCAAGACAGCCGGCGATGATACCGGAATCTTCTCCAGCAGGCAGAGTGGCCGACTCTCAGCTCTCGGCTCCTGTCGTCCCTCTGGCTCTGCAGCCCCTGTCGCCCTGCTTACGTCGCTATATCGACTGGAGCGAATGGCGCTGCTGAAATGGCACTGCCGGAATGGCCGAGAAAATACTGACAATAACTCCAGGCATGACCACCACTGGCCCATGACGACCCGATTGACGAGTCATCGCCGGGCCTTGCGTAACGCAACGGGACAGCCTGCCCACCCTGCCCGCCAGCGCCGCGTGCTGACAAGGCTGCAAGGCCCTGCCTGTGGCAAGCGTAAGCAGAAAGAGGCAGCAATGTGGCATCAAGCGCTAGATTACCAGTGAGCAGCACGCCACAATGCCCGCATGATAGAGATGATCTCCCCTGCGACCATTACTGCCCTGTTGACCCGAGGAACGCCATGACTGCCCACGCCCCCTCCACACCCCGTGAGACCCGGCGTAGCGGCAGCGACCCCCTCCCCACCGCCTCGGTACTGATCGTCGATGACGAGCCCGGCATGCGCCGCTATCTGGAGAAGGCACTGTCCTCGCGCTTCGCGCTGATCGAGTGTGCCGAGAGTGTCGAGCAGGCCGAAGCCCTGCGCTCGCGCCTGCACTTCGACCTCATCCTGCTCGACATTCGCCTGCCGGGGCGCGATGGCCTGGATTGGGATGAAGCGCTTGCGCCCTCTTCGGTCAGCGATGTCATCTTCATGACCGCCTACGCCGATCTCGAGACCGCTGTGCGCGCACTGCGGGCCGGGGCCTGTGATTTCATCATCAAGCCGTTTCGTCTCGAACAGTTGCAGGCCGCGCTGGACCGCTGCCTTGAGCGCCGCCAGCTGACGCGGGAAAACTTCCTGCTCCGTCGCGACAATGCCCGCCATCAGCAGGAAGAGGCCAGCCTCAAGGGCGAGAGCCCTGCCATGCAGGAGCTGGCGCATATCATCGCGCGCGTTGCCCCTGCGCCATCGCCGGTGCTGATTCTGGGGGAATCCGGCACCGGCAAGGAGCTGGCGGCGCGTGATCTGCATCGCCTGTCCGGTCGGCGCGGCGCCTTCGTGCCGGTCAACTGCGGCGCCATCAGCCCAGAGCTGTTGGAGAGCGAGCTGTTCGGCCACCTCAAGGGGGCCTTCACCGGCGCGCACCGTGGCCGTGATGGCCTGTTCAGCTTCGCCGATGGCGGCACGCTGTTCCTGGATGAAATCGGCGAGATGCCCCTGGCGATGCAGGCCAAGCTGTTGCGAGTGCTGGAGACGCGCCGCGTGCGCCCCGTCGGCGGCGAGCAGGAACAGGCGGTGGACGTGCGTATCGTGGCCGCCACTCACCGCACACTGGAGACGGAAGTGGCCGCGGGCCGCTTCCGCGAAGACCTCTACTATCGCCTCAACGTGCTGAGCCTGACACTGCCGGCCCTGCGCGAGCGCCCGGAGGACATCCCGGCGCTGGCCCAGCACTTCTCGCGGCAGCTGTCGCGTGAGCTCAACCTCCCCGCCGTGCCCTGGCAGCATTCTGATCTCACTCGCCTGTGCCACTATTCCTGGCCCGGCAATGTGCGGGAACTCAAGAACGTCATCGAGCGCGCCTTGCTGCTCGGCCGCCTGCCCGGCGATACCCTGCCGGTCGACAGTCAGGCCGCACAGGCATCAGGCCACGAGTTATGGGGCGGCAGCGGGGACGCGACCACCTCCGCCGAGGAGGAGGCCACCAGCAGCGGCTATCCGCTCGAGTGGTCATTGGATGCGGTGGAAAAGGCCCATCTGTGCGCGGTACTGGAGCGACATGCCAACAACAAATCAGCCGCCGCCCGCCAGCTGGGCATCTCGCGCAAGACGCTGGATCGCAAACTGACCACCTGGCGCGCCGAGCAGCAAATCAGTGAGGACAGCGGCGCTGAGAATGGCACTGAGAGTGGTGCTGAGAGCGACGCTGAGAGCGATCAACCCGCCCCCCCCACCTCGCCCGCCGCTCCCTACGGAGCCGACGGCAGCGCATGATCAAGCGCCTGCGCCATTACTTCGCCGGTTCGCTGCGGCGCAGGCTGCTGCTGCTGACACTGGCGCCGCTGCTGGCGCTGATGCTGGCGCTGGTCGGCCTGACCGCCTACTGGACCACGGCCTATACCGACCGCCAGCTGTACATGAACGTGCGCAGCGATCTTGATGTCGCCAGCCGCACGCTGCAGAGCCAGCATCAGCGCCTGCGTGATGGCCTGGAGGCGATGCGTCGCAACCTGCGTCAGCTGGTGGCACCCGATGAGCAGACCGCGCAGCTGTTGCCACGCCTGGTGCCGCGCCTGAATACCATGCGGGACACCCTCAATGCCGACTGGCTGCGCTGGCTGCCCACCGAGCAGTTGCGCCAGACGCCCGGCGTCGCCGCGCTGATTCCGCAACTGGCGCGCGGCGAAAGCCTGGATGGCCTCGACATGCTGTCCAGCGACTCGCTGGCGACGCTGGATCCAGCGCTTGCCGAGCGCGCGCGCCTTGCGCTGCGCCAGACGCCCTACGCACAACCCAGTGCCCGCCGCGAGGAAAACCGCGGCATGCTGCTGCGGGCGCTGGTGCCCATCCTCGATGGCGACGGCAAGCTGCTGGGCGCGCTGGATGCGGGCCGCCTGCTCAACCGTGATCCGCGTCTGGTCGATGAGATCCGCGATCTGCTCTATGGCCCCGGCACCCTGCCGGAAGATGGCACCGGCACCATCACCCTGTTTCTCGACGATGTCCGCATCGCCACCAATGTCACCGACGCCAGCGGCGAGCGCGCGCTGGGCACGCGCGCCTCGCTGGAGGTGAAGCGTCAGGTGATCGGCAATGGCGAGCGCTATATCAATCGTGCCTTCGTGGTTCGTGACTGGTTCGTGGCCGCCTATGCCCCGCTGGATTCTCTGGATGGCCAGCGGATCGGCATGATCTACGCGGGCTATCCGCAGGCGCCCTACGCACGGCTCTATCGCGAGACACTGACGCATATCAGCCTGGTGCTGATCGCGGTCAGCCTGTTGGGGGTACTGCTGGTGTGGAGCAGCATCGAGCGTCTGATGCAGCCGATCCGCCAGATCCGCCGTGTGGTGCATGCAGTGCGTGATACCCCGTCCCAGGAGGGCTTGCGCATAGGCCCGCTGTCCTCTCTGGGGCCGGCGCAGCGGCACGGTGATGAGCTGGATGAACTGGCCGAGGAATTCGACGCCATGCTGGCGCGTCTGGAAGCGCACCGCCACGAGATACAGCTCGCGGCCCAGACGCTGGAAGCCCAGGTGGAGGATCGCACCCGCGATCTGAGCGCCCAGACCGCCACGCTACGCGAACGCAGTCAGGCGCTGGAGGAGCACGTCCGCCTGCTGCGCGAAGCGCGTGCGCGCCTGCTGACCCGCGAGAAACTGGCGGCACTGGGCGAGCTGACGGCGGGTATCGGCCACGAGATCAACAACCCCGCCGCGGTGATTCTCGGTCACGTCGAGTTGATCGAGGTGATACTCGGTGAACAGGCCGAGCCGGTGCGCGAGGAAATCGCCACTATCATCCATCAGGTCGAACGCATTCGCGCGCTGGTCGACAACCTGCGTCAATACGCACGCGACCCGCTCGCCTCCAACGACATTGGCGACGACAACTCACTGACACCGTCGCTCGGTGCGCCTCACCTCAGCCAGATTCATCCCGATGAGGCGATCCACAGTGTCGAGGTGCTGGTCAGGCACGCGCTGGATCATCACGGCCATCAATTACAGCATGAGCTGGCGGCGACCCGCTTGATCGAGGCCGACCGCGCGCAACTGACCCAGGTGCTGGTCAATCTGCTGATCAACGCCATCGAGATGGCGCCTGCGCCGGATACGCTGTGCATCACCAGCCGTGATCGTGATGCAGCGCTGGCCGTAATGAACGGCGAGCCAAACAGCCGTCCGGATACGTCAGCCTCAGCCTCAGTGCCAGCGCCAGCCTCAGTGCCAACGTCGGCAACGGAACTCGCACCCGTGGCGGGAGTCGAGATACGTGTCATCGATCACGGCGCTGGCGTGCCAGAGCACCTGAAGTCGCGCATTTTCACGCCCTTCTTCACCACGCGCGCCAATGGCTCGGGCATCGGTCTGTCGGTCTCATCGGGCTTGATCACCCAGTTGGGGGGCAGGCTATGGCTGGAAGATACGCCCGGTGGCGGGGCCACCTTCTGCCTGTGGCTGCCGTGCATCGCACGCCGACATCATGAGGATGATCAAGGGCGCCATCTGCTCGAGACGCTCCGCGCCGGGGGCAGCAGTCGCTCGCCCTAAGCCACACTCGGCTGATGAACTCACCTGGGCGCTGCGAGGCGCACTGCCACGCACTCCCACCCGCGTGCTAGCCTGCGCGCATGCTCACTCAATCAGGCACCACTGATGTCTCACGATAGCTCCCCTACTGCCTCAGAACCTCTCACTGCTGGCAAGGCAGCGCAGCCCACTGACGACAAGAAAATGGCAGATGAGGAAATGGCAGCGTCTCGCACGCTGGGCAAGCGGCTGCGCGAACTGCGCGCGCGTCATGGCCTCTCTCAGCGCGAACTGGCCAAGCGCGCCCAGGTGACCAATTCGACCATCTCGCAGGTCGAGCAGGACGCGGTCAGCCCTTCCGTCAGCTCGCTGAACAAGATTCTCGAGGTATTTCCGATCTCGCTGAGCGACTTCTTCAGCGATGAGATACCCGTCGAACCACCACGCATCCTACGTGGCAACGAGCATGAGCCGATTGCGGGCTGTGGACCGGGACTCACGCTGCGACGCATTGATCAATCCCGGCAGACATCGCCACAGCCCCAGATCGAGCTGGGCAGCCTCGCACCGGAGTGCAGCGCCTATCTGCAGGCCGCGCATGACAGCCTGGTGCTGGTGACGCACGGCGCACTGTGCATCGAGTTCCCCGCGACGGCGGCCTGCCAGGAGGCACTTCTCGAATGTGGTGATGCTGCGCGACTGCATGCCGGGGAGCGCTATCAACTGCACTGGCGCAAGCCTGAGGCGTCACAAGCCGCCAGCCGTGAAGTTACCCACCACGGGACCTCTGATGCTGCCGAGGCCCCAGACTGCCAGTGGCTATGCATCGCACAGAGTCGCTAGGCAGGCATTCGCTCGAGAGCTGCTCGGCCCTGGCCAGCATGGCCTTGACCAGTAAGTCCCTGGCCAGCTAGGCCGAGTGGGCGTGAAGCGCGCCGCTAGCCTCTTGCAGCGCGGGAGTGAGGCTGGTCCGCAGCATCAGGCGACTGCTCGCGCACCTCATCCCAGGGGTCATTGGTGGCCGACTCGGCCAGGAAACGCTCTACCATGGTGTGCGGGCAGAAATCTGCCAACCATTCCTCGCGAATCGGATAGCCCTCCTCTGCCAACAACTCGTTCATGCGTCGCGCGAGGCCTTCGGCGGAATGCGGCGCGATGGCGTGTTCCAGCTCGCCCTTAAGGATCTCGCGTATTCCGCCACAGCAATCCACCGACACCACCGGTGTGCCGCAGGCCAGCGCCTCCATCAGCACGATCCCCATGCCCTCGACACGCGAGCTGAGCACGAACAGCTTGGCGGCACGCATCCAGGCATAGGGGTTGTCACGCTGACCGGCGAAGATCACCCGCTCGGCGATGCCAAGCCATTCAGCCTGGGCCTCCAGGGCTTCCCGGCAATGGCCCGCCCCCACGATCACCAGCGGCTCCTTCGGATTGGCCAGGGCATAAGCCTCGAGCAACAGGGCGTGGTCTTTCTGCGGCACCAGACGCGCCACATTGAGAATGAAGGGTTCAGCCGGGATATCCGGCTCATCCATGGCGGCCTGCTCGCGGATCCGGGTGATCGGACAGGCATTGACGATCGTCTCGATATGCGCCGGCGTCACCCCGTGCTGGCGAGCAATGTCACGCGCCCCTTGCGCCACATCCTCGGACACCGCTACCAGATGCTTGTCCTCCAGCAGACAGCGGGCAAACATGCGCTGCTTCCACTGCGGGCCGCTAAAGTTGACGCGATTTTCCAGCACGTAACGTGCACGGGAATCCTTGAAGCCCCAGACCTGCTCGAAGGTTCCCAGGCCACGGAAGATGATGCGGTCAACCTTGCCGTGTTCCTGCTCGAATTCCTTGAGCCAAGCGGCGAATTCCTCGCCACCTGCCTTGCCGACCCACACGAAATTGGAGCGACGGATGACGGGATTGAGCACCAGACGTGACGCCAGTGTCGTCAGGGCGCCGCCGACGGAACGCTGGACGCGCTGCTGAATCGGCACGATGTGCTGCTGGACGCTGGCATCCTGCGGTTCAAGCACCTGATCACGTCCGCGCCAGATGACCATATGCGTCTCATGGTCATTCGCGGCCAGACTGTCGGCAAGATTGACCGCCACTCGCTCCATGCCGCCCATTTTCAGGCTTCTCACTACGACCAGGGTACGCAAGCATCACTCCTTCGAATGTCCGCCAGTACCGCTTTTTTCGTGTGCAAGACATGCGAAAACGATAGCTGGCGTCTGGTGGAAAGACGAAAAATGCAACTCGCATATGCCAGTCCTTCAGCACACGGGAGTTGCATTTATCTGAACCGTCATTCGCGGAAATGTTCCCTGCTACCACTCATCAAATGGTAATCATTCTCCCTCTTTCGCCGGCGGCAGAATCAGGTTGAGCACGATGCCCAGAATGGCGGCCAGACTCACGCCCTGCAGCGTGAACTGACCACCACCGACCTGCATGCCACCGATCCCGAACACCAGGATCAAGGAGGCGATCACCAGATTGCGCGGTGCGGTCAGTGAATCCCCCGCGCGCACCAGCGTGTTCATGCCGACCACCGCGATCGAGCCGAACAGCAGGCACATGATGCCGCCCATCACCGGCGTGGGGATCGTCTGCAGCACGGCGCCGACCTTGCCGATGAAGGCCAGCGAGATCGCGACACAGGCCGCGACCGTCATTACGCGCGGATTGAAATTGCGGGTCAGCATCACCGCACCTGTCACTTCGGAATAGGTGGTATTGGGCGGACCACCGAACAGTGACGCCGCCGACGTCGCCAGGCCGTCACCGAGCAGCGTGCGATGCAGTCCCGGCTTCTTCAGGTAGTCACGCCGCGTCACCGAGCCGATCGCCACCATGTCGCCGATATGCTCGACGGCAGGCGCGATGGCGACGGGAATCATGAACAGAATGGCGGAAAATTCGAAGGTCGGCGCAGTGAAGCTTGGCAGCGCCAGCCACTCAGCGGCATGCACCGGCGAGAGATCGATCACTCCCATCACCAGCCCCAGCACATACCCCGTCAGGATACCGCCGAGGATCGGCACCAGACGCAACATGCCACGCCCGAAGATCGACAGCACCAGCGTCACGCCAAGACTGGCCAATGACAATGTCAGCGCCTGAGCATGCGAGATGTTGTTGCTGAATTCGCCGGTGGCCATCTGCACCGCCGTCGGTGCCAGCGCCAGGCCGATGACCATGATCACCGGACCGACCACGACGGCCGGCAGCAGGCGATGCACGATGCCGACACCCTTGAGGCGAATGCATTGCGCCAGCAGCACATAGACCAGGCCTGCGACGAACAAACCGCCCATGGTGGCAGGAGTGCCGAAGTTCGCGACCGAGCTCTGGATGGGCGCAATGAAGGCAAACGATGAGGCGAGGAAGACCGGCACGCTGGCCTTGGTTACGCACTGGAAGACTAGGGTGCCGACACCGGCCGTGAACAGGGCGACGTTAGGATCAAGCCCGGTCAGCAGCGGGACCAGCACCAGCGCACCAAAGGCGACGAAGAGCATCTGCGCGCCGGTGACGAGTGTCGTCAGCGAGAACCCTTCCTGTTCCGGCAAGGGGACATGGGCAGACGACGCATGGGGAGAGGAGGTATCAGAGGACGGTGATGAAGACGACATGGCAGCACTTCTTTTCACGGGCAGAGGGGTCAACCGCCTGATCCTGACTGCTCAGACAGGTCAGACAGATACAAAAACGCCCCGCGCAAATACGCAGGGCGTTGTCATCTCTGGCGGGCGCTCAGCGCGTGCCGAAGATCTTGTCACCGGCATCGCCGAGACCCGGCACGATGTAACCGTTCTCGTCGAGACGGTCATCGACGGAGGCGGTGTAGATCTCGATGTCCGGGTAGGATTCCTGCACCTTGGCAATCCCCTCAGGCGCCGCGACCAGCACGATGACCTTGATCTGCTGGCAGCCCTTGGCCTTGAGCATGTCCAGCGTGGCGATCATGGAACCGCCGGTCGCCAGCATCGGGTCGATCACGATGGCCAGACGCTCGTCGAGATCTGACACGAACTTCTCGAAATACGGTACCGGCTCCAGCGTCTCTTCATCACGGTACAGGCCCACGACGCTGATGCGTGCCGGGGGAATCAGGTCCGTCACGCCATCCAGCATGCCCAGGCCGGCGCGCAGGATCGGGACGATGGTCACTTTCTTGCCCTTGATGGTCTGGACATCCAGCTCGTTGCCGCTCCAGGCATCAATGGTGGTAGTTTCCAGCTCCAGGTCCTGGGTTGCCTCATAGGTCAACAGCTTGGCGACCTCACTGGCCAGCTCACGGAAGCTCTTGGTGCTGATGCCTGCTGCACGCATCAGGCCGAGCTTGTGCTGGACCAGTGGATGATTGATGGCATGGACGCTCATGGAAATACCTCTTGGGACAGAAGATGGTGCAAACGATATGCAGCACTACCCCCGCCGGCTCGGACGATAGCAGCGGGGAGGCTGGTAAATTGAGCGCATTCTAGCGGAAGCAGGCTTACAAGTTAAGTACCACCACCCTGCCTACCTTACCTTTAGCCATAAGGGCTAAGCCTCCGTGTCAGCAGCACAATCCTCGCCCTGAGCAGGTATCCAGAGTTGTTTTCGTAACCGAACAGTAACTATTCATGGAGACAACCTTACAGCAT
>CETM01069635.1_pt1 | contig 15770 bp, 13 predicted proteins | sample 361451 | NCBI WGS metagenome assembly CETM01 (sample SAMEA2622690, study PRJEB7988) | marine metagenome | isolation source: saline water (ENVO:00002010), including
AACGAGATGCTCTACCAACTGAGCTAACCGCCCCAAATAAGCAGATCCGACATATACAACATTAAATTTGTAAAGTAAAAACTAAAAAAAAAAGAATATAAATTGACCTATATTAAATGTATTATTGGTAATTATGATTATTCAATGTACGTCATGTGAAAAGAAATTTAACGTACCTGATTCAGCAATAACTGCCTCTGGAAGACTTGTGCAATGTAGTTCTTGTGGAAATAAATGGACGCAGTATCCATCTAAAAGTATGCCAGCTGTAAAAGCAGCATCTCCTTCATCTCCGATAAAAACAGCAAAACCAAAGAAAAAAATTAGTAAGAAAACAGGTCCAGTACCGTACTCAAAAGAATATATGCAACAAAAATGGGGTACAAATATTCAGTCTTATGCACAAGATAAAGGGTTGTCTAAGAAAATTAAAAAAATCTCAAAAAAAGAAAAAATTAAAACACCTAAAAAAATTGAAAAGATTGGATTTGGATTTTTTAATTATATAATTGTCATATTTATTTTTTCGACATTTTTTATTGGCATTTTAAACTTTGAAAGAAGCAGAATTGGACGGAAGTTTCCATTTCTTGAGCCTTACATTGATCATTTCTTTGAGTCACTTGAAATATTTAAAGTTCTTATTTTAGATTTTTTTAGATAAAAGTTAATGATTAAAAATGACACTTCATTGTGGTCACCTAATCAAGAAATAAAAAATAATTCAAATCTAGAAAATTTCTGTAAATATTTAGATAAAAAAGAACTTCTAAAATATAATCAGAATTTTAATTATTTATGGAAGTGGTCAATTAAAAATCCTGAATTATTTTGGTCTGAAATTTGGAATTTTACAAAAATTAAAGGGTCAAAAGGAAAAAAAATCATAAAAAAAAATAAAATTTTTTATAAAAATATTTTTTTTCCTGATTCTAAATTAAACTACGCGGAAAATCTTTTAGTTAAAAAAAATAACGAAACTGCTCTTTGTTTTTTATCTGAAAATGGAATTAAAAGAAAAATTACTTGGGAAAAATTATATGATAATGTTTGTAAATTTTCTCATTTTTTAAAAAAAATAAATTTAAAAGAAAAGGATAGAGTTGCAGCATATGTTCCTAATACGATTGAAACAATTACAGCTTTTTTAGGGGTATCAAAGAACGGTTTAATCTGGTCCTCATGTTCACCAGATTTTGGAGTTCAAGGTGTTATAGATAGATTTTTTCAAATAAAACCAAAAATTCTAATCACCTGTGATTATTATTTTTACAATGGAAAAAAAATAAATATTTTAGAAAAAATACCAAAGATTTTAAAAAAAATTAAATCTATTAAAAAAGTTATTGTATTTCCTTATTCAGATAAACTTGAAATAAAGCAAAATTTAAATTACATAAACTTTTATTCAATTATTGAAAATTTTAAACCCGATTTAAATTTTAAAAAATTTAATTTTAACCATCCACTTTATATATTGTATTCTAGTGGAACAACCGGTGTACCTAAATGCATCACTCATGGAGCCGGAAATGTTTTAATTGAACATAATAAAGAATTTTCTTTGCACTGTAATGTATCTAATAATAACAAAATTTTTTATTACACGACTACTGGATGGATGATGTGGAATTGGCTTGTAGGGGGATTATCATCTGGTGCAAGTATCTATTTGTATGATGGCTCCCCAACTTATCCGTCGAAAGATTCTCTGATAAAATTCTGTTCTACTGAAAAAATTAACTTATTTGGAGTTAGTGCCAAATATATTGATTTTTTAAAAAAAGAAAATTTAGATTTTAAAAACATTAATCTATCTGATCTTAAAACAATTGCGTCTACAGGTTCACCATTGGTTAAAGAAAGTTTTGAATATGTATACAGAAATTTAAAGTCCGATGTTCATTTGGCCTCTATTAGTGGTGGCACTGATGTTGTTGGTTGTTTAGTGCTTGGAAACTTATTTTCAGATGTTTACCCTGGAGAGATTCAAGGCGAAAGTCTAGGTATTGATATAGATATATATGATGAAAAAGGAAAAAAAGTAAGCGAAAATAAAAAAGGTGAACTGGTTATACAAAGCCCATTCCCAACAATGCCAATTAAATTTTGGAATGATCCTGGGGACAAAAAATTCAAGAAAGCATATTTTTCAAAATATAAAAATATTTGGCATCACGGAGATTTTATACAAAAAACAAAAAGTGGTGGTTATATAATACTTGGACGATCAGATGCTACATTAAATCCAGGTGGTGTGAGAATTGGAACAGCCGAAATATACAGACAAGTAGAGAATATTGATTTTATTCAAGAAAGTTTAGTTGTTGGTAAAAATTGGGATGATGATATTAGAATAATATTATTTGTAATAGTAAAAGGTAAAAATAAATTAAAAAAAGAGGATATAGAATTTATTAAAAGCAAAATAAAAAAAGAATGTTCACCTAAGCATGTCCCGTATAAAATTATACAAATAAACGAAATACCAAGAACAAAAAGTGGAAAAATTGTTGAATTAGCTGTAAAAAAAGCAATACATGGAGAAAAAATTGAAAATCTAGAAGCACTTGCAAATCCAGATAGTCTTAATTTTTTTAAGAAACTATACAAAAATAATTTGATTAATGAATAATAAATATAATACCAAAGATATAATAGAAGCTATTAATTTAATATTGAATAAGAAAAAAATAAATGAAGTCGAAAAAAAAATCTCACCACTAAAATTAACCAATCAGGTTAAGGAGACAAATAAAGTTTTAGGAAAAATACCAAAAGATACAGAAAAAATTATACTACAAGCAGAAAAATATTTAAAGAAGTAGAAAGTTATTATTGATTTTTTAATAAAATATCAGCCATTTTATTAGCTAAGATTTCATTTCCTTTATCATTAAAATGACAATCATCAATATAAAGTGTCTCTTTGATATCCTCAAAAGAGTCAGTGATATCAATAATATTCTTGTTATAATTTGTTATAAAATTATATGAAAATTTTATTTTTTCTTCATACCCATCTTGTATATTTGGATTTAATCTTATTCTTCTTTTTTCCTCGTCAGTTAAATCTTTTTTATAATGTGCAACAGGCTGTAAAAACCAAAAGAACTTTTTTCCTTCTTTTTCTACGGCAAATTTGAATGTTTCCATTATCAAAATATAATTTTTTAAGGACTTTTCTAAGTTTGTATTTGTTGGAAATGTGTATTCTGCGGTTATATTACCATTGTTTGAAAAATAAGATTTTACCTTCCTTAAAGTTCTATAAGCTAATTTTCCAGAATTAGTTGCTGTTATTAAGTTGCTTTGGTTAAGAGATTTCATTAATTCTACATTTTTTTCTAACTGTTTTGAATATTCTGTGTCAAAATTTTTTTGTAAGAAACCTTTTGAGGCTAAATAGACATCGTTTCTACCATTAAGATCAATTACTATATCTGGATCTATCTGATGTCTAATATCATTTAAATATCTATTAAATTCCTGATAACTAAAATAACCTCTTACTCCAGCATTGTGAACTTTATAAAAATATTTATCATTTTTTTCATTTAGAATTTTGTGAAGTAAAGACGCTATAGTAGATGATGTGCTAGAGGAACCAACGCCAAAAACGGTGCTTCCACCAAATATGACAATATTTTTTTCTGGTAGGTTTTTTATATTCTTATTGTTCTGAGTAAAAACTAAACCATTATCATCAAACCTCCATTGAACTTTGTTTTTATGAAACTGATTCCAGCCATCAACATTAAAGGTTTTGTTAGGTTTGTAATTAAAAAAGGTATGTGCATCAAATTTTTGATAGTCTTGTTTATTATTGTCATAAATTTTAAGGATAAAAAAAGAAAAAACTTCAATAAATAACAGTAAAAAAACTATTACAAAAATTAATGCTTTTTTTGGGTTTTGTTTTAACCAAGAGTTTTTATTTTTTTCCATTAATTAATTTGAAAACATATTAATTAGATTTGAAAATCAATTTTCTAAATCTTTTATACTTACAAATTTATTTGAAAGTTTGCTATTATTTTCTTTAATATCATTATAAAAATTCCAAGCTAATACTAATATAGTGTTATTTTTATTTAAAATATTTTCTTTACTGACAATCGGTATTTTTACACCAGGAATAAACTTTCCGTGTTTAAGTTTATTATCCTCTATAATAAAATCTATTTCCTCAGAAACTCCAAAAAAATTAAGTGCGGTAGTAGCTTTTGCTGGTGATCCATAACCGACTAATTTTTCTCCATTAGTTTTTAATTTGGCAATATTGTTTTTTACATTTTCTTTTATCTTATAGACTTTTTCAGCAAATTTTTTATATGTATCATACTTTTTAATACCAAATTCCTCCTCCTCTTTTAGAAGTTTTTTTACACTTGATTCTATTTTCGAATTTTTATCTTTCTTTACATATATTCGTAAAGAGCCGCCATGTGTACTAATTCTTTCAGCTTTAATTATTTTGGCCTTTAATGATTGAAAGAAATTAAATAATGAAGTTAATGACCAATAATTATAATGTTCATGATAAATATTATCAAAAGTAAGATCTTTTAAGGTATTCATCAAATACTGAACTTCTATGATAATAGTTCCATTATTTTTTAAAAGCTTTAACATACATTCGGCCATTTCTTTTAAATTATCGGCGTGGGCAAAGACATTTGATGCTAGAACAATATCTGCGTCCTTTTTAATTTTTTTTAAATTTTTATTGTTTAGAAAGCAATTAATTGTTTTGATTTTATTTTTATTTGCCATTTTAGCTAAATTTTTTGCTGGCTCCACTCCTAATATTTTTTTAAAACCCAAATCTTTAAATGGTTTAAGTGCAACACCATCGTTACTACCGACATCTATGATATATGATTTTTTTGGAGATAATTTAAGCTCTTTAATATATTTTTTTGAAGCGTCTTCAAAATGCTTTCTAAATGATTTGGATGTAGAAGATGTATATAAATAATTTGAAAACATTTTTTTTTGATCCACGGCAACCGAAAGTTGGCAATTATAACAATTTGAACAATAGTTTAATTCTAGTGGGTATAACTCACATTCCTCATCTTTTTTATTTAATAAGTTGTTTGCTAGAGGTTGGTAGCCCAAAGAAATTACTCTTTTTAAATTAGTATTTCCGCATGACCTACAATCAAACTTGTAACAACCAAGAAGTAATTCTTTCTCCTTTTCATTTACGATATTATGCTTAACTGTATGTGTTATTCCATAATTTTCGTGATCTCTCTCTCCTCTAACTAAATTTAAAAAAATTGTATCTTTTGAAAACACCATTGTGTGTGCAACATTCGGCTTTATTACTGAGAGCTGTCCTTCATTTACCACTTGTGTTATTTTTGGAGAATTCGGATTAAGCAAATCCTGAAAGACTTCGATAATTTGTCCTTTAGTAAATAGACATTTCTGTTCTTGTTGAGGATGATAATGATTAGCTCTCATAGTTCCTTTTTTTGAATCTATTAAACCAATCAAGTTTATTGGTTCGGTTAACTCATGATTACTTATTTTCCCTCTTTCATCAACATGTTCATTTGCACCAGATTTAATATATTCTATATCTTTTATAAGGTTCTTTTTGGACCACTTGTAAATCATTTCTCTTATACTTTCTTCGAGAGAATAAAGAAATTTAAAACCTGTATTTAAAATTTTTTTATTTGATAATGAATATCCTGGATTGGGAACTTTATCATTGGTTTTAATAATTTTTGTTTTGGGATTGATTTTTTTACATATATCGGCTACCTGCTCAACCGTAACTTTATCTTTAGAGACATTGAATATTTGGGATTTAATATCTTCTTTTTCCTCCATAAATTTGAAACATCTAACTACATCAATAAGAGGCACTAGGCTTTTAAGTTGTTTACCTCCAGCAAAAAGTCTTATTGTTCCATTCTGGGAGGAGATTTTAGAAAATAAGTTTGGCATTATATTAAGTCGCATAGTATCTGTTGAATATCCGTATACCGAACCTAGTCTTAAAATAATAAAATTTTTACCTGATTTTTTAATCTGCTCTTCATTTTTATCTTTGCTAATTGCATAAGATAAAATAGGTAACTTTTCAAAATCTTCTTGTATATCCTCTATTAAATCAGTTTTCCCTTCAAATACTACGTGTGTAGAAGGAAATATTATTTTACAATTTTTAGATGTGCAGGAAAGAACTACTGAGGTACCTTTTTCAGAAACATCTTTTAATTCTTTATCTAATTCGAGATTGAATTCCTCTTTGGTTCTTGCCACATCAGTTACGCCTGCTAAATGATGTACAACATCAGCATCTTTCAAAATAGTTTCGACGTTATTCTTGTCTCTTATGTCAGCTTGAATGAAATCTATGTTCCAATTTCTTAATTGTTCGACTCTTTCAGAAATGAAACGATTATCTATTACAGTAATCTTATTGTTCCAACTTTCACCAGAATAAATTTTACAAAGTTCAGTCCCGATGTATCCAATACCACCAGTAATAACTATTTTTTTCATAACTTGCCGTTGATATTAATAGTTGCATGATATTAAAAAATCAATGCCTACTTGTAACTTCTGATTTTTCTTTATTTTTATTTGAAACTTGATCTATTTCTGCCCACTTAATAGGTTTGGGTTCTTTCGATAAAGCGTGCTTAAGAACTTCATCAACAGTTTTAACGCTAATAATTTGTATACTCTTTCTAATTATATCAGGTATTTCAACTAAATCTTTTTGGTTATCTGCTGGAATTAAAACTTTTTTTATACCAGCTCTGTGAGCTGCTAAAAGTTTTTCTTTAAGTCCTCCAATTTGGAGTACATTTCCTCTTAATGTAACTTCTCCAGTCATGGCAACATCTTTGTTTACAGAAATACCAGTGATAGAGGAAATTATAGAAGTAACTATTGCAATGCCCGCTGAAGGACCATCCTTTGGAGTTGCTCCTTCTGGAACATGTATATGGAAATCTTTTTTTTCAAAAATAGGTGGAATAATTCCGTATTCAAGTGATTTTGATCTCACATAGGATTTTGCTGCCTTCACAGATTCTTGCATTACTTCACCTAATTTTCCGGTAATCTGCATTTTTCCTTTGCCGGGCATATTTACAGATTCAATTTTCAATATTTCACCGCCGACCTCGGTCCAAGCTAAGCCTGTTGCTACACCAATTTTATTTTCACTTTCAATTTCTCCAAAGTTAAATTTCTTAATTCCTAAGTATTTATTTAAATCTACTTCTGAAACTTCTTTGTCTACCTTTTCTTTTGAATCTATTTTTTTAACAATTTTTCTTGCTATTTTTGAGATTTCTCTTTCCAGATTTCTTACGCCTGACTCTCTTGTATAATCTCTTATAATTGTCCTATTAACTTTATCGGAAATTTCCCACTCATCATTTTTTAATCCATTATTTTGACTTTGTTTAGGAATTAAAAATTTTTGAGCTATATTAATTTTTTCATCTTCTGTGTATCCTGGTATTCTTATAATTTCCATTCTATCAAGTAGAGGTGGAAGAATATTTAGTGTATTTGCAGTAGTGACAAACATTACATCAGATAGATCGTAGTCCACTTCTAAATAATGATCGTTGAATTGTTTATTCTGTTCTGGATCTAATGCTTCTAATAAAGCAGATGATGGATCACCTCTATAATCACTTCCTACTTTGTCTATTTCATCTAATAAAAATAATGGATTCTTTGTTCCTGCTTTTTTCATCATTTGAATAATTTTTCCTGGCAAAGATCCAATATAGGTTCTTCTGTGTCCTCTTATTTCAGCTTCATCTCTAATACCACCAAGTGAAATTCTAACGAATTTTCTACCAGTTGCTCTTGCAATTGATTTTCCTAAAGATGTTTTTCCCACACCGGGTGGGCCAACTAAACAAAGTATTGGTCCTTTTAGTTTTTCAATTCTCTTTTGGACTGCAAGAAACTCTATAATTCGCTCTTTAACTTTTTCCAATCCATAATGATCTTCATCTAAAATTTTTTGAGCTGTATTTAAATCTTTTATAATTTTACTTTTATTGCCCCATGGAAGGTCGACCATCCAGTCGAGATAGTTTCTTACAACTGTAGCCTCTGCTGACATTGGACTCATTGATTTTAATTTTTTTAATTCAGCAAGGCATTTTGCTTGGGCTTCCTTAGTCATCTTAGCCTTTAAAATCGAATTGCTAAGGTTTGAAATTTCATCTTTGCCTTCCTCAATTTCTCCAAGCTCTTTTTGAATTGCTTTTAATTGTTCATTTAAATAATACTCTCTTTGGGTCTTTTCCATCTGATTTTTGACTCTTCCTCTTATCTTTTTTTCCATACTAATTACGCTAGTTTCTTTTTCGATGATTTGAAAAATTTTTTCCAATCTTTTAGTAAGATCAAATGTCTCAAGTAATTTTTGCTTTTCATATATTTGAACATTCAAATTTGATGAAATATTGTCAGCAATATCTGTTGTTTTTGTTAAAGTTTTCAAATTTTTTGTAAAATCAGCAATATCTTTTCTGTTTAAATTAGATAATTTTTCAAATTTTTTAATAAGACTTAATGCTAAAGACTTACTATCCTGACTGTCGCCAGTTGAAGAGATTATTTTTATTTCACAATTTAAATATTTTTTTTCTTCATTTTTAATAGAATTGATTTTTACTCTTTCTAATCCCTCTACTAAAACTTTTACTGTTCCATCAGGTAGTTTTAATAACTGGAGAATTTTACTCAAACACCCATATGAATAAATATCCCCTTCTTTTGGATCATCAACCTCTGAATTCTTTTGAGCAACCAATACGATAGATTTATCTGTCTTCATGACTTCTTCTAAAGCTTTTATAGATTTCTTTCTTCCGACAAAAAGCGGAACAACAGTAGAGGGAAATATAACTATATCTCTTAGTGGCAATAATGGCTTATGATTTTCAGAAGTCATATTTGTTGAATATGGATACTAAAAATGATTATTTCAAGTGAAATTTATGCAACAGATGTGGATTTACCTTTTGAATAGGTAATTATTGGCTCTGATTTACCTTTTGCCACAGATTTGTCTATTGTGACCGATTCGACATTCTCCATGTCTGGTAAAGCAAACATGGTTTTAAGTAGTATTGATTCTAAAATAGATCTTAATCCTCTAGCACCAGTCTTTTTATTAATGGCTTTTTTTGCAATTTCGACAAGTGCATCATCCCTAAATTCAAGTCTTACATCTTCAAATTCAAAAAGTCTTTTGTACTGTTTTAAAAGTGAATTTTTAGGCTCTTTTAAAATTTTTATTAATGATTTTTCATCCAGTTCTCTTAATGTGGCTACTATTGGCATTCTTCCCACAAATTCAGGGATAAGGCCGTACTTAATCAAATCTTCTGGTTCAAGTTTTTGTATGATTTCAGACATGGTTTTTTCTTCAAGTGTTTTTACTTTCGCACCAAAACCTATTGAGGTTCCTTTCCCTCTGCTTTCAATAACTTTATCCAATCCAGCAAAAGCACCGCCACAAATAAACAAAATATTTGTTGTATCTACTTGTAAAAATTCTTGTTGAGGATGTTTTCTACCTCCTTGAGGTGGAACGCTTGCTATTGTACCTTCCATTATTTTTAAAAGAGCTTGCTGAACACCCTCTCCTGAAACATCCCTTGTTATTGAAGGATTTTCAGACTTTCTGCTTATTTTATCAACTTCATCAATGTAAACAATTCCTTTCTGTGCCTTTTCAACATTGTAGTCTGCTGCTTGTAAAAGTTTTAAAATTATATTTTCAACATCTTCACCAACATAACCAGCCTCGGTTAGTGTAGTTGCGTCGGCCATAGTAAATGGTACATCTAAAATTCTTGCTAAAGTTTGAGCCAAAAGTGTTTTTCCACATCCAGTAGGTCCAACTAGAAGAATATTGGACTTTGATAACTCTACATCTTTATTTGTCTTAGTTTCGTGATTTAATCTTTTATAATGATTATGAACTGCAACAGATAAAACCTCTTTTGCATAAGTTTGACCTATAACATAATCATCTAATATTTTACAAATTTCTCTTGGAGTTGGAACACCTTCTTGATGTTTTATTAAAGAGCTTTTGTTTTCCTCTTTAATAATATCCATACAGAGTTCTACACACTCATCGCAAATAAATACTGTTGGACCGGCTATTAGTTTTTTTACTTCATGTTGGCTTTTCCCGCAGAAGGAGCAGTACAATATATTTTTATTATTTTTATCTGACATAACGAATCAATGTTTGAAGTTTAAATCTTCCGAGAATCCAAGGCAAGTATAAGTTGAATAAAAAACTATATATTGTGCATTACTTTCTTTTTTCAACTACAGAGTCTATTAATCCAAAACTTTTTGCCTCTTCTGCAGTCATAAAGTTATCCCTCTCTAAAGCCTGAGAAATTTCTTTAACAGTTTTGCCTGTATGTTTTGAATAAATTTTATTCAGCCTTTCTTTTAAAAGAAGTATTTCTTTTGCATGAATTTGTATATCAGTAGCCTGACCTTGAAATCCTGCTGATGGTTGATGGACCATTATTCGTGAGTTAGGTAATGAAAATCTTTTTCCCTTTTCTCCAGCTGCCAATAAAAAAGAGCCCATGGAAGAAGCTTGACCGATACAAAGAGTTGAAACTGGAGATCTTATATACTGCATGGTATCATATATACCAAGACCAGAGGTTACTAAGCCACCCGGGCTATTTATGTAAAAAAAAATTTCTTTTTTTGGATTTTCAGACTCTAAAAATAATAACTGAGCAGTTACTAAAGAAGCGACACTATCGTTAACGGTACCTACTAAAAAAACAATTCTTTCTTTAAGAAGTCTTGAATAAATGTCATAAGCTCTTTCACCTTTGGTAGTTTGTTCAACAACCATAGGTACCAGGTTATTTAATTGTTCTTCAATTTTTCGAATCATTGCAGTATCGCTTATACAATTTTAAGAGAGTTATTGCTATTTTTTCTTTTTATTTTTTGATTTTTTACGATTTTTTGGAGATTTATCATTATCATTTACTTTATTTTGCTGCGTAAATTCTTTTAATATTTGTTCAGCTTCTTTCAAAGTTACATTTTTATTTATTAATTTAATTTTATTTTTTAATAGATCTAATATTTTTTCCTCATACAAAGCACCTCTTAAACTTGCAACAGCGCTTGGGTTTTTTTGGTAGTATTCAACTACCATTTTTTCTTGTCCAGGCATTTGCTTAACTTGTTTTTCTATTTCTGATTTAATTTCACTTTCACTAATTTTTAAATTATTTTTTTCAGCAATCTCATTTAATATTAAACCAATTTTAATTCTTGATTTAGCTAATAAGATATTTTTTTCTTTATTTTTTTCTACATCCTCTTTTTTTTGACCTTGAGATATAACCTTAGTTTCTTGTTCAAGTAAATTTGGTGGGATATCCAATGAATGTGATTTTTCTAATTGTTCCAATATATATTTTTTAGTTATTGAGTCTAAACTTCTTTTGTATTCCTTTGATATTTGATTTTTTACTAAGCTTTTTAAATCCAAGAGATTTTTTGCTCCCATTTTTTTTGCAAAATCATCATTAATTTTTGTTTCTATTGGTTTTTTTAAATTTATAATTTTGCAATCAAAGTCAGCTTTTTTGTTAATTAATTCTTTCTTTGGAAAATTTTCTGGAAGATTTACTGAAACAACTTTGTTTTCATTTTTTTTAACTCCTATTAATTGTGAGTCAAAACCCTTGATAAAAAGATCTTTTCCTAAAACTAATTGTACGTTTTTTCCTTCGTTACCTTCAAAATTTTTTCCTTCAATTTTTGCGCTATAATCAAAAATTACAACATCCCCTTTTAGAGATTTTTCATTTTCTTTTTTATTTTCAAAACTTTGTTGTCCTTTTGAAATTTCATTGATTCTTTTTTCTACAGTATTTTCATCAACAGATATTTCATAATTTGTAGCTTTTATCTGATTAAGAGGTTTTAATTTAATATCTGGTAAAGTTTCTAATTCAATAGTGTAATCTAAATCTTTGCCTTCACCAAAAGTTTTTAAATCAATTTTAGGTTGACCAGCAACTTTAATTTTGTTTTCTTCAATAGCCTTTGCTGAAGTTTCTTTTAAAATTCCATCAATAACTTCTCCATAAATTGCTTTGCCAAATTGATTTTTTATTACATTTTGAGGTACTTTGCCTGGTCTAAATCCCTTTAAGTGAACTTTGTTCTGAAGTTCGTTAAGTTTTTCTTCTAATTTTTTTTGTATAGTTTTCTTGTCAACTAAAACAGATAAACTGGTTTTTAAACCTTTTTTTGAATTAACTCTTACTTTCATAAATTATGGTGGGCAAGAAGAGACTCGAACTCTTAAGCCTTGCGGCACTAGTTCCTAAGACTAGCGCGTATACCAATTCCGCCACTTGCCCATTTTATTGTTTTATATAATTGAAACTTATAACAACTATTGCTTTTTTGCGAAACTATAAAGTAATAAATAAAAGACAATATAGAGAGCCAACATAGAAAAAAACCAATATTTACAAATTAACCCATTATCTTTGAAAAAAAATATAGGCAAAATTGCACAAACATAAACAAGATTTATAATCACAGAGTTTAGATAGTTGCTGTCTTTAAATTTTCCTGAACTATGTAAAAAATTATATAAAAGCATATGTAGATGAAACTTGTCAGGTTTTAATGGTGATTTCTTTAAATACAGTTTTCTAAAAAATGAAAAAAAAACTTCGAAAAACAAATAAAACAAAAGAGTACAAAAGAAAAATGATGAAATTCCTGGGTTTAAATTGTTTGTGTTTACAATGTTTAAAGCAACTAATGAACCAAACAAATATGAGCCGCTGTCTCCTAAAAACATTTTAGCTTTAGGAAAGTTAAATAATAGAAATGATAATAAAACTACCATTTGGGCAGTAATTACCATTGCCAAAGTTTGGTGGTCATTATCTAAATTTATGTAAAAAAGAATTGAATTTATTATAAGTAAATGAATTGTTAAAAGCCCATTGAAACCATCTATTAAATTAGCCCCATTAATAATAAACAAAAAACAAAGAGTAATAAATATTGTGGAAAATATATTATTCCTAATCCAAACATTTAATAAACTCAGATCAATTGAATTAATAGTTATTGAAAAAAAAGATATGAAAAATATCAAAATTAAAGTCATTGATATTAGTCTGTAGCTTGCACTGATATTAAATTTAATATCCTCAAAAAAACCAATCAAAAACATCATAATTGATAAAGCAAGATATTCGATCAAAATTTCTTTAAATAAAAAATAGTAAAATAAAAAGAATATAGTTAGTGATATTATTGCTGCTAAACCGCCACTTCTTGGAACAGAGTCCTTATGAAATGCTTGTGGCTTATCAAAATCTTTATCTAATAAAATGTTGTTTCCAATTTTATATGAAAACTTACTGACTGTAAGAACAACAAAAAAACTAATTAAAGATATTATAGAGAGAAGACTTAACGAGGTTGATTCTGTTGGCATTTTTAATTTTGAATTCCTTTATTTCCTTTTTTTACCATAAATATACCAGAAATAATAATTATAAGAGAAACAAGTACTTTCCATGTAATTTGTTCCCCCATAATTACATATCCAAATATAATTCCAAATATCGGTATCAAATAAGCAACTTGAGTTTGAAAAACCATTCCAACTTTAGTTAAAATATGAAATCTTAACATCCAAGCAACACCTGTAGGAAAAACACCTAAGTAAATTAATGCAATAGTAGACTCCATTGAGGGATTTAGATTTGCCCAAGGTTGCTGGTAAACGCAGAATGGAAAAAGAAATATTAAAGACCACAAAATAGTTGATGTTGAAACATTTTCATTGCCATCGTTTTTTAAGAATTTTAAAGTCAAAATACCCCCGATCACATAAAATGTAGAACCACATAGAATAATAATCACATAAAATAAATTATTTTCAGATATAACTAATTTATCGAAAAATAAAAATAAAACTCCCAAGAATCCAACCAAAACTCCTGCTGATTTAAAAAAATTTAATTTTTCATTTGAAGTAAAAAAATGGGCTAAAAGTGTTCCACTTAAAGGTGTTGTGCTCATTAAAATAGCTGACAAATAACTGTCTACTACATTTGTACCGTAAGCAATGAACAAAAAAGGAATAGTAATATTTGTCAATCCTACTAAGGCGTACATTTTCCATTTATTAGAAAACGCTAAAATTTTAATATTTTTGTAGGCACAATAAAAACCTAAAGCAATTAATGCAAAAAAAACTCTAACAAAAACTAATGTGATGGGATCATATGTGTAGGTTGCTATTTTGATATTAAAAAAAGCTGACCCCCATATTGCGCCTAGAAGAATTAATAATAAAACATCGATAGTTTTTGGTTCTCTCATTCAGCAATTTCTTTCTCTAATCCATTTGTAAGATTAATTAGTTCACTATAACTAATTTTAAATACACAATCCGGATGACCAGCTGCACCATACATAAATTTAAATCTACTTAAAGACTTATCTATTATAATATTTAATTTTTTTAAATGTCCTATAGGAGATACACCGCCAATTGAAAAACCAGTATTTTGCTTTACCTGATCAGCATCAGCCATTGATACATCCTTTTTATTTAAAATTTTTTTTAATTTGTTTAATGAACATTTTTTGTCACCAGCAACCAAACAGATTAAAAAATCATTTTCGGCCCTGAAAACTAAGCTTTTAACTATAGCTCCAAGTTCACAATTTAATGAAGTGGCAGCATCTTTTGCTGTTCGTGCAGAAGTTTCTAAAGCGACTATTTTTAATTTACTATTAAATCTCTTCAAGGCTTCTTGTACTCTTTTAACTGGTTCTTTGTTCAACAATTCATTCATTGTAAAATTTTTTTTAAAGCATAAGGAATACCTTTAACTAAATCTTCTGCTATAAGACCTCTTCCATGACGTTTTGCGATATCGCCATGTAACCATGTTCCTGCGGATGCTGCTTGATCCATAGACATTTTATTATCACCAACCAGACTTGATATAATACCTGCCAAAACATCTCCAGATCCAATAACAGCTAATTCGTTTGAAGTGTGAGTATTTACTATAATTCTTTCAGTAGATCCGATTACAGTTGTGTTGCCCTTAAGTAAAATGTTTGACTTACACAATTTTAAGAATCTTTGGACTTTTTCTTTATTACTGAGGTTTTTTTTAATCAAGGGAAAAAGTCTATGAAACTCTTTTTGGTGAGGTGTAATAAGTTTATTTTTATCCAAATATCTAAGAAGTTTTTTTGTTTTTTTTTGAAATGAATTTAAAGAGTCTGCGTCTAAAATTACATATTTTATTTGTTTTAAAATCTCTTCAGTAAATTTCATAGTTTTAGAGCTATTTCCAGCTCCAGGGCCTACCAGGGCAACTGATGTTGTTTTTTTTTCTTTTTTTAAAAAGGTTTTTAAAAATGATATATTGTTTATTTCAATCTTTAAAGCTGAGGGAAATTTCAATGATAAAATTGAAATTGTTTCTTTAGTACATATAATTTTTACTGATCCAACACCAACTCTTAAACATGCTTCGGCAGCTAATATAGTTGCACCGATCATATTCTTTTGCCCTCCGAGAATAAGTACTCTGCCCCTTGAATATTTGTTACTTGATTTTTTTTTCCATGGGAATTTTTTAATCCATATTTTTGGTGTATTTTTAATCAATTTCATTCAATTAAGAATTGTATAATGTAAAAAA
>CETM01000211.1_pt1 | contig 15725 bp, 14 predicted proteins | sample 361451 | NCBI WGS metagenome assembly CETM01 (sample SAMEA2622690, study PRJEB7988) | marine metagenome | isolation source: saline water (ENVO:00002010), including
TATTCAGTTTCATCACCAGAAGTTGCAGATTTCTTAAATAGAGTTCGGCAGCCATTTAATGCAAATTCCTTGGCCTTAGTTGCAGCTGAAGTTGCTTTATCGGATGACAGTCATTTAAAAAAATCATTAGAAATTAATTTAGAGCAGAAAAATTTTCTTATGAAAGGTTTGAAGGACTTAGGATATGAATGTATACCGAGTGAAGGAAATTTTATTAGCTTTAATAGTAATGGAGATGCACTTAAGTTATTTGAAAGTTTATTGAATGAAGGCGTTATCGTTAGAACTTTAGAGGTATACAAAATGCCAAACCATTTAAGAACTACTATTGGCCTTCCTGAAGAAAATTTAATCCTTTTAGACAAGTTATCCGCTTTATCTTAGACCTATGAGTTCTTCTATAGATTTTAAGAATATACTCGTAGTAGGAGTAGGTCTTATTGGCGGCTCGATAATACGAGCTCTAAAAGAAAATTCCTTTTCAGGTGATGTATATGGAATAGATAACAATAAAGAAGCATTAACTTCAGCCTATGATCTTGGATTTATACAAAATAAAGATACTAATATCCCTAAAGATTTAGATGATCTTTTGGTTATTTTTTCTGTCCCTGTACTTTCTATTGACGAAGTTATATCTCAAATAAGTTCGATGGTAAATACCAAGAATATTTTATATACAGACACACTAAGTGTTAAATCAACAATAGTTAATACCTTGAAAGAATTAGATAAAAATATCTTAAATAAATTCGTTTTATCTCATCCAATAGCAGGATCAGAAAAAAGTGGATTTAGTGCTTCTTCTCCTTCTCTTTTTCAAGATAGATTAAGTATCATCTGTCCTCATGAGGACAATTCAGAATTAGATGTATCTAGAATAGAAAACTTTTGGAGTGCTTTGGGGGCTTATACAAAAAAACTATCTGCTAATGACCATGATGATTTATTTGGAAAGACTAGTCATATGCCCCATGTTATTGCTTACGCCTTAATGGATTCTATATACCGCGAGCTTGGCCAAAATACTTTTCTTTATTCAGGAGGTAGTCTTGAAGACTATACGAGAATAGCTTCAAGCGACCCAATTATGTGGAAAGATATAATGGTTTCAAACGATAAATCTATTTTAAGTTCGATAGAATCCTTTAAAAAAAGCTTAGATGACCTATCTAAATTGATTGAAACGAAGAATACAAAAGGTTTAATCGATTTCTTTTCTGCTGTAAAAAAAGCCAGAGATAAATCAATCTAAGGAAAGTAAGATTGATGCAATTTAGAATAAAACAAGGAAAGGGCCTGAGAGGCGAGATCACTTTACCAGGTGACAAGTCTATATCTCATAGAGCAATAATGCTCGCTTCGTTAGCTGAAGGAAAATCTGAAATTTGTGGTCTCTTAGAGGGAGAGGACTGCCTAGCAACTATTAAAGTTTTTCAAAAAATGGGAGTAAATATTTCAAAGCAGAAAGGAAAGTTTGTAGTAGAAGGAAAAGGCCTCAAAGGACTTAAAGACCCTTCTAGTCCTCTAGATTTTGGGAATTCAGGCACTTCTGTCAGGCTGTGCTCTGGAGTTCTAGCAGCTCAAGAATTTTCTTCAACTCTAATAGGAGATAGTTCTTTATCTTCAAGACCTATGACAAGAATAACAGAGCCTTTAGGTCTTATGGGTGCCAATACATCAAGCACAGAGAGAGGAACTCTCCCGATAAGGATAGAACCAGTAGACTCACTAAAATCAATTAAATATTCTTTACCAGTTGCAAGTGCGCAAGTTAAGTCCTGTTTATTGTTTGCGGGTTTGTACTCAAAAGGAATTACTGAGATTGAAGAAAAGATTACAACTCGAGATCATACAGAGAGAATGTTTGAACAATTTGGCATACCCATTAATGTATCCCATTCTAAATCGGCAAAGCTAATGAAAGTAAATACTGTAGAAAGTATAAATCCTATGAATATTAACATTTGTGGAGATTTTTCTTCTGCATCCTTCTTTATATTGGCCGCGCTAATTACTCCTAATTCAGAATTATTACTTAGAAACGTAGGAGTAAATCCTACTAGGATTGGTTTTTTACATGCCCTGAGGCACATGGGGGCTAATATTGAACTAAAAAATGAAATAGATTCTTTTGAACCTGCCGCAGACATATTGGTTAGAACTTCTAACCTTAAAGGCATTACTCTAAATACAAATTTAGTTGCAAACATGATTGATGAAATGCCGGCTTTCTTTATTGCGGCTTCTTTAGCTGAAGGTACTACAAAAGTTAAAGAAGCTGAGGAACTTAGGACTAAGGAAAGTGATAGACTCCAATCTATGTCAGAAGTTTTAGAGTCTTTTGGAGTTAAGTTCCGACTAGAAGATGATGGAATAACGATATATGGACTCGGGAAAAACAGCACCTTTAAAGCTGCGGAAATTAATTCTCATGGGGATCATAGAATAGCTATGGCAAGTTCTATCGGTTCTCTTAGATCAGAAGGAGAAAGTATTGTATTAGATTGCCTTAATGTTAATACATCTTTTCCTAATTTTATTAATGTGTGTAAAGAAGTAGGTATAAACATAGAAAAGGAATGAACGATCAAGAAGTTCCCGTAATAACAATTGATGGTCCTAGTGGAGCAGGCAAAGGAACAGTCGCTCAGATGCTCGCCTTGGATCTTAAGTGGAATATTTTAGATAGCGGAGCTCTCTATAGGACATTGGCTTATTTTATGTTAGAGCACAATATTCAATTAAAAGATTTTGAAGAAAGGAGACTATTTATCAAAGAGAATTTTAAAGTTCAGTTTGATCCAGGAACCCCAGGTGAGCCGGTTAAGGTTATTTTTAATAACAATGACATCACTAGTAAAGTAAGAACTGAAGAAATTGCAAAAAAAACATCTGATTTGGCTTCCGATCCTATCATCAGAGACTTTGTTAAACCTTGTCAGAGAGAATTTATGACTCTACCGGGCTTGATTGCTGATGGAAGAGATATGGGAACGGTTATCTTTAGTGATGCTAAGCATAAGATATTCTTAACGGCATCCATTGAGGAAAGAGCAAAAAGAAGACTAACACAGTTGAAAAGACAAGGTAGCGAGGTTAATATGCGCCTCCTTTTAGATGAGTTAGTTGAAAGGGACAAAAAGGATATGGAAAGAGAGCATTCTCCTTTGACGCCTGCCAGTGACTCAGTAATAATTGATACAAGTAATTTAAATCCTAAAGGAGTGTTAGAAGAAATAAAGAAGATACTTTAATTCTAGATAAAAATATGTCGACAAGTTTTGAACAATTATTAGATGAGAATTTAAGCACGTTAGTAATGAAACCAGGTAGTCTGGTTACAGGAATAGTTTTAGATATATTAGACAATCATGTTGTAGTCCACGTAGGGCTAAAATCTGAGGCAGCAGTTCCTATTAACGAGTTTAATAATGAATCAGGTGAATTAGACATTAAAGTAGGTGACGAAGTACAACTCACTTTAGAAGCAATTGAGGATGGCCATGGAAATACTAGAGTTTCTAGAGAAAAAGCTATTAAACAAGAAGTTTGGAAGAGAATCGAAGATTGTTTAGCTCAAGATTTAACTCTAAAAGGATTAATAACAGGTTCTGTAAAAGGAGGAATGACCGTTGATGTCCAAGGTATAAAATCCTTCTTACCCGGATCTTTAGCTGAAGTAATGCCAACTAAAGATTTAGAACATTTGGTGGGGAATTACGAAGAATTTAAAGTAATAAAGTTAGATAAGGAAAAAAATAATGTAGTCCTTTCTCGCAAGGCAGTTCTTCAAGAAGTTAACTCTGAAGAAAGAGAAAAATTGCTTTCAACTTTAGCTGAAGGTCAGATAATTAGAGGCGTAGTTAAAAATCTAACTGATTACGGAGCATTTGTAGATCTAGGAGGAATTGATGGTCTTTTACATATAACAGATATTTCATGGAGCAGGATTAATCATCCTTCAGAAGCCATAAAGATAGGGGAAGAATTAGATGTTAAGGTTATAAAATATGACAAGGAAGAAAATAAAGTTTCTCTAGGAATTAAACAGCTTGTAGAAGACCCTTGGATAGGCATCGAATCTAAATTTCCTTTAAATACTTCAGTAATGGCTTCAGTTACAAATTTAACTGACTATGGTTTTTTTGCAGAAATAGAAAATGGAGTTGAAGGCTTGGTACATGTTTCTGAAATAGACTGGACAAACAAAAATATTCATCCTTCTAAAGTTGTCCAATTAAACGATAAAGTTGAAGTTATGATTCTTGAAGTTGATGAAGAAAAAAGAAGAATTTCTCTAGGCTTAAAACAGCTTAGTGAAAATCCTTGGCTGGTTTTTGCACACACTAATAAAGAAGGTGATAAGGTTTCAGGTGCAATTAAATCAATTACAGATTTTGGTGTTTTTATAGAATTACAAGGCGGCATAGACGGCTTAGTTCATTTGTCTGATTTATCTTGGGAACAAACAGAAGACTCAGTTAGACAATTAAGTAAAGGCGATGTAGTGGAAGCTTTAATTCTTTCTATAGAGCCCGAAAGAGAAAGAATTTCTTTAGGTGTAAAGCAACTAATTTCTGATTCTTTTGGAGATTATATTGAGGAGAATAAAAAAGGGTCGAAAGTTTATGCAAAAGTAGTCGAATTTAACGATGAAAGAATCAAGCTTTCCTTATCTGAAGGAGTGTTTGGCTACCTTAGTCAAAAAGATTTTAATAATTCTGATACTGAATCTACTCTTGAAGATGGTTTGGAATTGGAAGTTGTTATAGCTAATATAAATCCAAAAGAAAGAGAAATAATTCTTTCCTTAAGAGCATTAGAAAAACAAGAAGAAAAGTCTGCACTTAAAGATAATGCCATCAAGAATAAAGAAATAGAAGAAGCGAATAAATCCAATATAGGAGATATGATCAAAGCAGAATTGAAAGAAGCAAATAACAAAGATGAATAAATCTGCAATTACCGAAAATTTGTTAAAGAATCACGAATATCTCTTAAAGCAAGACGTAGAAGATTCTCTTAATCTTATAATTGAATGTCTTTCTAACACCTTATCTAACGGTCATAGAGTCGAAATTAGAGGTTTTGGAAGCTTTTCAGTTAGAAAACGTGACAAGAGGATTGCTAGAAATCCAAAAACGGGTAAATCTATATCTGTAAAGACTAAATATCATCCTTACTTTAGGTCTTCTAAAGCTTTAAAACAGGCTTTAAATCCATAAATATATGCCAGCATGTGATATTCTTTTGAGAAAGGAAGATCATGGCTGAAGATATTCATAAAAATATTAAGAAAACTTTTGAAGAATCTATCTCTGTAAAGAAAGAAGTTATAGAGAAGAATGCATATAAGCCTCTAATAGAGGGTGGGGATGTTATTGCAGATTCAATACAGAGAGGTGGGAAGTTAATGATTTGTGGTAATGGAGGATCAGCTGCAGATGCACAACACCTGGCTGCTGAATTTTTAGTTCGCTTAACATCAGAAGTAAATAGAGAAGGTATACCGGCAATTTCTTTAGCACAAGATACCTCAACCTTAACGGCATGCTTAAACGATTATGGAGCGGAAGAGATTTTTAAGAGAGTTATGTCTTCTATGGCCCAAGAAGGAGATGTACTTCTTGCTATAACAACTTCTGGTAATTCTTTAAATATTATTGAGGCATTAAAATTTGCAAATTCAAAAGGAATATATTCTTTTGGTTTTTTAGGTGGGAATGGCGGTAAAGCACTTCAATATTGTAATAATGCGTTTATCGTTCCTAGTGAAATAACTGCTAGAATTCAAGAAAGTCATATTACTGCTGGCCATGCAATGCTTCAATATATAGAGGATAAGCTTTTAAAAACTGGGTGGTTAACTATGGAAAGAAAATAATGGGTTGGTCTTCTGTATTATTATTATTAGTTATTACAATAATCAGTCTACTTAGTTATTTAATCTTAAATCTTAACTCAGATATTATTCTAGTTGACCTGCTATTCTACGATCTTGAGATAAGTTTAGGAATGATTTTGCTAATTTTTCTTTTAGTAGGATTTATCTTTAGCATTATATTGGAGTCTGTTTATTTTTTAAGAAAAAGAAAGAGAGGGGATGATAGTGAGTAGCTTTGTTTTACTTCGCTAGTTAAGAGTTCTGATAAAAAATTAACTTTTCTAAAAATAGAGCGATACACTTTCTTCTAAAAGCAGTAAGTTCTATAATTCCCAGATCCAATCTTATAAAATTACTAGAACAGAAAAAGAAGGTTTAAACTCATGAAACTAAATATACTGGATATAGGTGGTAAAGTAGTAAAAGAAGATGAAAAGTATGTAGTTAAAGACAATTCTACTTTAAAAAACCTTATAATCAGTAGCACCGATCTGAAACCTGGAAAGTCTACCTCTGGTCATTCTCACTCAGGTCAAGAAGAAGTCTATAATTTTGTTAAAGGATCCGGCAAGATGAAAATTGATAATGATGTATTTAAAGTTGAAGAAGGAGACGTGATACTTATTGAAGACGGTCAATTTCATCAAGTTATTAATGACTCAGATAAAAATCTTTACTTCGTTTGTGTTTTTGACGGCTCAAGAAATCATTAAACTGAAATGGGAAATAACAAAGCATTTCAGTGTTTATCTAGATGTGTTTTTTTGGTCATAACTCACTCAACTTATAAGTCCTAGTTTATAATTTACTTGTGAAAACAAACAAATTAAGACCTATAGTGTTAGCAGGAGGAACTGGAAAGAGACTATGGCCTCTATCTACTAAAGATAAACCAAAACAATTTATACCTCTATTTGGAGAATACTCTTTATTTGATTTAACGCTTCAGAGGCTGAATCAAGAGGCTATATTTAAAAAACCTATTATTGTTACTTCTAGAGACTATTTAGGGTACGTAGAAGATTCTATGACTAGAACTGGAATAGTGCCTGAAAAAATAATTCTTGAGCCTGCCTCAAAAAATACCTTCCCGGCTATTTCTTTTGCTGTAATTACTGCCTTATTAAAAAATAAAAAAGAAAGATTCTTGGTAGCACCCTCGGATCATTATATTTCTAAAAATAAAGAATTCCATAATTCTTGTAAGGTTGCTAGGGACAGTTTTGAAGATGAAGGCTTAATCCTTTTTGGTGTAAAGCCTGAAAATCCTTCTTCAGAATATGGCTACATTACTACTCCTTTTTTAGGCGACAGTGTAAGCAAGGTTAGAAGTTTTATAGAAAAACCTAACCCTAATAAAGCTAAAGAATTGATATCTAAACCAGGTGTTCTCTGGAATGCAGGGATGTTTATCTTTGAAGGGTCTTGGTTTTTAAAGACTTGCAAGATCATTAACAAAGACATTCTTAAAGAAATAATTGACTTACGTCCTAAACAATATCCTGAATCTTTATATGTTTTACCTGATGAAGCCAAGTTTAAGAAAATAACTAATTCACCCTTTGATAAAATCTTTGTAGAAAATAATACAGCTAATTACGTTATCCTTCTAAAGGCAGGCTGGTCTGACTTAGGTTCTTGGTTTTCATTAAGTTCCTTGCATAAAAACTTAAAAAATGAAATGACCCCCTTTCCTGAAAGTGGCTACACTAGAGAAGAAAAGCCTTGGGGATTTTTTGAAAATTTAATGGAAACACAAAATTCTAAAGTTAAGCTATTGAGCGTTTTACCTGATCAAAAGTTATCTCTTCAGAGACACAAATACAGATCTGAAACATGGTATGTAATTCAAGGCGAAGCAAAGGTAACTAAAAGTAACGAAAGATTTACTTTATTAAGTGGTGACTCAATAACAATTGAAAAAAACGAAGAACATAGACTTGAAAATTTATCTGATAAACCACTAGAGATCATTGAAATCCAGACAGGAACTTATTTCGGAGAAGATGACATAATTAGAATAAAAGATTCCTATGGTAGAGCAGATCTTCACTGAGTCTTATCAGGAAATTCCTTCTTCTCAAGAAAAATTACAAGATCTTTTAAAGAGCTTACCTCAAAAGCCCGGAGTATATAAATTTCTAGATGAGCGAGCCTTTCCAATTTATATAGGCAAAGCTAAAAACCTGAGGAATAGAGTTTCCTCGTATTTTAGACAGTCATCAAATAAAACTAAGAAGGTTAATAGGTTAGTTGATAGCCTTAAGAGCATAGAAGTAACTCTTACAAATACAGAACTTGAAGCCTTGCTACTGGAGCAGCATTTAATAAAAGAGAAAAAACCTAAATTTAATGCGCAGTTTAAGGATGATAAGGGTTATCCGTGGATAAAAATAGAGAGCTCAAAAGAATTTCCTTCTGCTAGGTCATTCTTAGGAAAAAAAGACAATAATGACAAGTTCTTCGGTCCATTTCCTAGTTCATATGCTGTACAAGATTCTTTAAAAATATTACAAGAGATATTTAAACTTAGGAATTGCTCAGACTCTTTCTTTAAGAATAGAACGAGACCTTGTATTCAGTATGAAATAGATCGTTGTTCAGCTCCTTGTATGGGGTTTATCAGTAAAGAAGAATACTTGCAAGATGTTGGTTTGGCTGAGTTACTTCTCTTAGGTAAATCAGACCAGTTAATTACCACTTTTTATAATTTAATGGATAAACACTCCAATAATAAATCTTTTGAGAAGGCTGCTTTCTATAGAGATAAAATATCTTCCTTAAGAGATGTTCAAAGATCTCAGAGCATTGTCGGTCACTCTAAAGAAAGAGACTCAATATGTATTTGTACTGTAAATGGTCAGACTAAAGCCGGCGTAACCCATGTAAGAGAAGGTTGGGTAACTGGACATCAGAATTTTATTCAAAAAAATTTACTCTTAGAGGGATCTGCACTTGAGTATTTTATCCAGACATATTATCTAAATAATGTTTATTGCCCTTCAATTTTAGTGGTTGGAGAGTCAATTAATAAGAAGAAAATATTAGAACAAGCTTTATCTCAATACCACGATAAGAATATTAAGATAATATCTAAGTTAGGGAAAAAGGACCAAGGTCTATTAAAGATTTGTGAAAATAATACAAAATTCTCCTTTGATAAGACTTTGAATTCTAGGGATGCTTCACCAGCTCTAATATCCTTAAAGGAAGAGCTTAATCTCCCAAGCGAGATAAAGGTTATAGAGTCTTATGATATAAGTCATCATTCTGGTTCTGCTGCTGTAGCAGGTTGCGTCGTTTTTTCGGAAAGAGGTAGGTTAAAAGATAAATACAAACTGTTTAATATTAGTAAAGAAAACTCTGGAAATGATATAGCCTCAATGGTCGAAGCTATAGAAAGAAGGTTTAATAGTGAAGTCCTTGACATGGAGTTGCCCAATTTAATTATTCTTGATGGAGGAAAGGTGCATCTGTCTCATGTTATTAAGAGTCTAAAAAAGTTACAAGTTGAAAGCGTGTCAGTTGTTGCCATTTCTAAAGGAGTTAGAAGGAAAACTGAGATGGATACTATTCATACTGAAAGTGGTTCTACAATAAAAATCTCTAGGGAGTCTTTGGCTCAAAAATTTATTCAAGAAATTCGTGATGAAACACATAGGTTTTCTATAAGTATTCAAAAAAATAAGCTTAGAAAGTTATCTGTTAGTTCTTCTCTAGATAATGTAAATGGAGTTGGACCTGAAAGGAAAAAAGCACTTTTAAGATTTTTTGGAAGTGTAGAGCAAATAAGAAGAGCCAGCACAGTGGATTTAGTAAATGTTCCTGGGATAGGAAAGAAAACTGCAACCTTGATTCTTAACCAGTTAGAATAAGTAAATGACCTTAGCTTCTTACGTGACTTTATCAAGAGTTGTCTTGATTGTTCCAATTATATTTTTAATTAACAATTCTGAGGTATTCTGGGCCCTTGCATTATTTATCCTTGCAGGATTAACAGATTACCTGGATGGTTTTATTGCTAGAAAAACAAAAACTGAAACTTCGCTGGGAGCACTTCTTGATTTATTGGCAGATAAATTATTGGTCTGTTTGGTTTTGCTTTGGTGTGCCAATTTCATCTATTCGTATCCGGTTATGATAGCTGCATATGTAATTATCGCTAGAGAATTAATAATTTCATCTATGCGCCAGTTTTTAGTTGAAAAGATTGGAGAGAATCCAATTAAGGTAACTTATGTAGCCAAAAGTAAAACTACTATTCAGATGATTGCAATCTCTTTTTTGATATTAAATCCAGAAATGGGTTACTATTTTAGTCTAATAAGTATTTTATTTATCTGGATTGCTGCATTCATCTCTATTTATTCACTATTTAATTATTTTAAAACCTATAAGCATCATTTTTAAGTACAAATCATAAATTTATTTTTGTGGTCAATTTTTATAAGTAGAATAAAATACAGCTCAAGGCTGAGTAGCAAAGTGGTTATGCAGGGGATTGCAAATCCTCCTACGCCGGTTCGATTCCGACCTCAGCCTCCATTGTTATTTCAATATAGGTAAAACAAAGTACAATGCTGCGATATGTTTAGCCCGGGTGGTGGAATTGGTAGACACAAGGGACTTAAAATCCCTCGAAGGAAACTTCGTGCCGGTTCGAGTCCGGCCCCGGGCACCATAATTTACATATTTATCTTAAACAATAAACAGAACAATTTGATAAACTAGCCAAAAAGGAGCTTATGCATTATTCATGACTGAAACTAATCAACTAATCTCTGATGAAAAAGATTCACAACCTGATGATATTGATCTTAGAGATTTATTTAATACATTATTCAAAGCGAAGAAAACTGTAATTTTGATTACAGCCATTTGTAGCATCTGCTCAGTGCTTTACGCTCTTTCTTTAACTAATTATTATCTATCTGAATCCGTGATGTCAGTTAGGAATAGTTCTGAAAACCAAGGATTATTGTCTCAATTTAGTGGAGCTGCTTCACTAATGGGAGTAAATCTGTCCTCTTCTGGTGATAATAGACCTCAGCAAGTTATTCAATTAATTCAATCTAGGAATTTTGTTAAACATCTATTAACTTTTGATGGCGTATTAACATCAATAATGGCACCAAAGAGTTATGACTCTAACACCAAAGAATTACAGTTAGATCCTGAAATATATGATCCTGAAACCAAAAATTGGAAAGGGGAGCCAAAAGAAGATGGCTCTATTAAACCTTCTTACCTGGATGTGTATGGAGTGTATATGGAAGACATAGTGACTGTTTCGCAAGATACTGGCACAGGATTTATTTCTATAAGTGTTACGCATATATCACCTTATTTCGCTAAAGAATTCCTTGACTTAATTATCAAAGAAGCAAATTCTTTTTTACGCAATAAGGACTTAGAAGAATCAAGAGAAGCATTAAAATATTTGAGATCTCAACTTGAAGAGAATTCTTTAGTACAACTAAGAGAATCTATAAATAACTTAATAGAATCTCAGCTTGAAATTCAAATGATGGCTAATATCAACGAAGATTACGTTTTAGTTAATATTGATCCTCCGTATATACCTGAAAAGATTATCAGTAATAATAAAATATTAATTGTTGTCTTCTCAACAATTCTAGGAAGCATACTTGGTTCAGCAGTTGTTCTATTAAGAGAATACCTACTAAGGATTAAGGAAGCTGATACGCTTAAAGAAAGTTTAATATAGGAGATAAGAGTTATGATAATTGCATCGCTCTATCCTTGCCCATTCGATATACAGGATAGACACGAATTTAATGCTAGTGTTCTTAAAGATGAACAGATCTTCTCTTATGAAGAAGGTAAAGTGACTACAGTCAAAAATGACGGTACTTCGAAATTCCCTGAACGTACTCTTATGTTAGGTTTTAAAGAGTTAGACATATTGCCTAATCAAGTTGATAAATGGGTTTTTCCCACTCCAAAATCTGATGTGAAACTTAAAGATTATCATCTCTTCTTTACTTGGTTTTTTAAGGCTTATGACGGATTAATTGAGGATTTCGAAAAATGGTTTAATGATCGTGTTGAATTCGTAGACCACCAACTTAGTCATGCTGCACTTGCAACTTATGGCTCAACTTTTTCGGAATGTGCTTTTCTATGTATGGATGGAGGAGGAGATTTTGGAGATCCTCGTGGTTATATATTCGGAGACTATCAAGATAATAAATTCAATATTAAATTTGAGTCGACAGGTTATGACCACATTGCTAATTATCATTCATTTCTTACTGACTCAATTGGATTTTCGGGAGATGATAATGGTAAAACCTCAGGATTAGCATCTTATGGAGAAATTCAGCCTAAACTAAAAGAAGAAATTAAAAGTCTCATAAAAGTAAGCAAAGAAGAGGGTGTCAAATTTGATAGAAAAAGATTTAATATTACGGATGTTAATCTTTCAAAAATAAAAGCAGATTCTTACGACAGAACAAAGATATTTAGTCACTATCCAAGCGATACAAACATTTTACGTTTAGGTCTTGAATATTTACCACATGATATAGCAGCTACTGGCGAGCAAATTCTTCAGGAATCTGTGCTTGAGTTGGTCAAATTACTTAGCAAAGAAACAAAGTCCAAAAACATAGTTTTTAGTGGGGGATTATTTCAGAATGTTGCTTTAAACAAAGCTTTACTTAATGCAAACTTCAATAATGTTTATTTCCCTTCTGCTCCCTCTGACTCAGGATTATCTTTAGGTGCTGCACTGTACATAAAGAATTTAAATAAACCAAATTCTAAAGATACTTTATCGGCCTATCTTGGGCCCTCCTTTTCAGATTTAGATATTAAAGAAGTGTTGGATAGGCATAGATTAATATATAAAAAACACTCAAACATAGCTGAAGTGGTTGCTAAGAAACTTAGTGAAGGCCAAACGGTAGGTTGGTTCCAAGGTAGAGGAGAGTTTGGACCCAGATCATTGGGCAATAGATCGTTAGTTGCTGATCCCAGAGATATTAGTTCTAAAGAGAAAATAAACCAGCTGCTGAAGAAGAGAGATTGGTTTATGCCTTATGCTCCTTCAATATTAGAAGAAGATTACCTAGACTGGGTTGACCAAGAGCACTATTCTCCTTATATGCAGATTGCGTTTGATATTAACCCTGAAAAAACTTCGATGGTTCCTTCTGCTGTCCACGTTGATGGCACCACAAGAGTTCATGTAGTACGTAAATCTGAAAATCCGTTGTATTGGGATTTAATTAATGAGTTTAAAAAATTAACTGGTATACCTGTTTTACTTAATACAAGTTTCAATAGACATGGAATAGCGACTATCTCAACACCGCGACAATCAATAGAGCACCTTTTAGAGGGTTGTATGGACTATCTTGCCTTAGGTGACAATTTAGTTGCTTTTAAAGATAACAGGATAGTGGCAAAAAGAGATGAGATAACAGAACCTGAAGAGCTCCTATTAAAGCAAGGTTCGATCAAACGTCTACAGGTTTTTAAAAATTTTGGTACGGATAGTCAAATGTCAGGTTACTTAGATAAATTGTCTAGCTTAATAGGAGAAGATATACATATCCTTAAGAACAGAAATATTAAATTTAAAGATAAAGAGTTAGACATAGATAGTGCCCAAGATTTTATTTTTGATTTCGTGAAAAGTTTGTATTAAAAAGGTTATTATTAACTGATTATAGAGGAAAGATTATGTCTAAAGTGATTTGCGGAGTTAATGGTTTTGGTAGATTTGGGCTACATTTTTTAAATTATTACCTTGATTCGGTAGATAAAAGTGATTTTGATTTACAGTATATAAATGACGATATACTAGATATAAACCAAGCTTTAGACATTATCGTGCATGATCCATATGTCCAAATTTATAAAAATTTCCAAGTTAAAATTGAGGATGATTTCTTAGTCTTTAATGATAGTCACAAAATAAAGTATACAAATAGTAAAACTGATGACATTTCTTGGTTGGGCTCACCAGATATTTTTTTGGAATGCACTGGAAAATTTACGGACGCTGAATTGGCAAGGCAATTTAAGATTGGTAACACAAAAAAAGTTTTAATTTCTGCTACTTCCTTAAACGCCGACAAGACCTTGGTCTATGGCTTTAATCATCTCAACTATACAGAAAATGATGATGTTATTTCTTACGGTTCTTGTACTGTGAACGCTTATATACCTCTAACAGATTATTTAGATAAAAATTTCCAAGTTTCTTCTTCAGACGTAAATGTTATACACAATATACCTGAATACCAATTAAAAGATGGATATATAGAAACCCCTGGACTGCCTAAAGTGCCTCTTCTTAGAAAAAGCTGTACATTATCTAATGTCGCTCCAAAACTACTTGATTGTGTTAAAGATGATAACTTTAATGTTAATTATACTCTTATTCCTTATACAGGAGTTTCTATAATAGATTTTAGATATCGACTTAATATTGCACCAAGTAATGATATTTGGGAAATGATTGAAGAGTCTTGTTTAAATGGTGAGCTTAAAGGGCTATATGCTATACAAGATAATGATAATGGCCCTCAAGAACATCAAAATACAGAGTTTTCCTCTATCATTATCAAGAATAATAGCTATATTAAGGGCAATGATTTATATCTGAATGCTTATTTTGATAATGAAAATTCTGTAAATAGGTATTTTGATTTAACTAATTTCATCTCTTCCAAGATTAAGTAAATCTATTTTTTAGATTATGCCGGAGGATAGTCAGGAATCTTTTTATCTAGAGAGGTGCAGATCTTGCAACTCCAGTTCTGTAGAGCTGAAAACTTCAAGGAAAAAATTCCCTCTATACATATGGCCACTAAAAGAAGATGACTATACTGCATTAGAGGATATTGGCATTTTTATTTGTTTAGACTGTGGATATATCCAAATTCAGACTATATCCAAAGAACAAATATCTGAAATATACCGAGAAGAGGCTTTTAATATTGAAAATCCTGGTCAGAATCGTCAACGATTACAATTGCTAACGAAAGAAAAAACTAATCGATTTGAAGAAAAGAAAGTTCTAGAGATTGGAGGAGGCAGGAATACTTTTCTGCATTTCCTTCCAGATAGTTCAAAGAAGTGGGTTGTTGATTTTAGTGTCGATGAAGATGTAAAAAAAGGAGTCACAGGATTCCATGAAGGTGACTTTCTTGAACTTAAGATGGATGAGAAAAACTTTGACTATATTTTTTTATTCCATGTACTAGAACATTTCAATGATCCTAGGTCTGCAATTAGAAAAGCAAAAGAATTACTTAATGACCGAGGAAGGATTATTGTAGAGGTACCTAATTTTTCTTATGAGAGTAATCATCGTCCCGACTATACTTTCTTTCATATGCATATAAGTCTCTTCACTCCTGATAGCCTTGTATCGTTTATGTCTAGACAGGGACTTAGCAATTTTAAATTTATTGAGGTTAATGATGTTCTTTTGGTTGAATTCAGTAAGCAGTTGGGTTTATCTGTGTTTAGTCATTTAGAAGATAGTCTAGGCACTTTAGCAACAGTTGAAGACAATATTGCTAAATGCAGTTCTGAACTTAAAATAATATTTAAACAATTAGAAGATTCAAATGCGGCTATTTTTGGAGGTGGAGGAGCCACTACTCTTTTTTTATATAACTACCCCTTTCTGTTTGACCATGTAGGATTCGCATTAGATAATGATCCGCAAAAAATTGGTAGGAGTTTAGGTAACGGTAAGGTTCCAATAGTAAGCCCTAGTAAAATTGATGACTTAAATATAAGTAATGTGATAGTTCTTGATAAGGCGCATATTGATTATATTAATAATAAAAATGTA
>CETM01040150.1_pt1 | contig 15714 bp, 14 predicted proteins | sample 361451 | NCBI WGS metagenome assembly CETM01 (sample SAMEA2622690, study PRJEB7988) | marine metagenome | isolation source: saline water (ENVO:00002010), including
AACCGAGCGCTTCATTATCTATCCCTATTACCTTTTCTTGTGACAAATCAATTTCTGATGGTAAATCATTTTCAAAAATTTTGATATTATCCATTTTAATATATATATGTTATTTTTTTTTTATTTATATATATAAAGACACTACAATAATGTCTATTTTTAGATTATGAAAAAAGTATTGATCTTTGGTGGTTCGGGAATGATTGGTCGTCACTTGATCCGTAAATTAACAAAAAATAATCATTTAGTTACGGTAGTTACTAGAAACCTTCATCAAAAAGGCGCAATTTTAAAGCTAGGTGGAAATCCAGGATATATTGATGTTATTGAAGCAAATATATTTGATGAAAATCAACTAAATAATTTATTTAAAAATAAAGACATATGTATAAATCTTGTTGGTATTCTTTTTGAAAATAAAAAAAATAATTTTCAAAATATTCATATTAATTTTCCTAATATTTTATCAAAAAAATCAAAGGAATATAAACTTGAGCAATTTATTCATTTATCAGCTCTTGGTGTTGAAGATGCTTTGGATAGTAATTATGCAATAAGTAAACTTGAGGGTGAAAAAAAAATAATTAACAATTTTCCAAACGCGACTATTTTGAGACCATCTGTTGTTTTTAGTGTTGATGACAATTTTTCATGTAGACTTTTAGGTTTATTAAATTTGTTACCAATATTTCCATTATATTATAACGGAAATACAAAATTTTCTCCAATTCACGTGACTGAAATCTGTGAAATAATTTCTAAAGTAATTGAGAATAATATTTGCCGTGAGGTAATTGAATGTGTTGGACCTGAAGAGATATCATTTAAAGAAATTATCAATAAATTATTAAATTCTATTGATAAAAAAAGATTATTAATACCTGTCCCAATATTTTTTGCAAATCTTTTTGCTTTCTTTTTCGAGAAATTTCCAAAGCCATTAATAACAAGAGATCAATTACGTCTTCTCAAGTATGACAATGTTATATCAAAAAAATATAAATCAAATAAAGATATTGGTTATACTGCTAAGCTTAGATTTGATGACGAAATTTTAAAGTATTCGTATATGTGGAAAGATGGTGGTGAATATTCAAAATAATTAATATATTTTTAAGCAGATTTTATTTTTTTTTCTATAAAATGAGGTATTTCATCCTCTTCATTTATATCTTCCTTCTTTCCTCTTGGTTGAAAGACAACAATTAGATGTAATGGACAATAAGAAAACTTTTCAACATTTTTTCTACCACAAAATGAAGATGAGATTTCATTAGGATGTCCTTCCATATATTTGCATGTATCTTCATTTAATTCTTCTAAAGTTAAATTTTTTGCAGGTTCAAAATCTTTATCTAATAGTAAAGATCTAAATTTTGTTTTTCTACTTTTTCTCTGAATATGATTTTTCTTTTCAAAAAATGAATTATTTGTTGAATTTATTCTTGGTCTTTTTAAAATTTTAGCAGATAATTTTAATCTGTGTGCTTTCCCAATTACTGCATTCCTGCTTATGCCTCCAATAATTTCTGCAATTTGACTAGCAGTGCTTCCTTTTCCCCAAAGCTCTCTTAATTTGTTTACTTTTTCTTCTGTCCAACTCATTTAATACTATATATTGTATGTTATCTTTTAATTATAACAATATAATGATACACACACAATAACATTAAAAACAAGTATTTTTTCTGTTTTTTTCACAAAATCATTAAAAAAAGTTTATGAATAATGACTTATGGTTGAATTAGAGAATAAATATCAAATCGGAGAAAGAAGATTTGGAATTAATTGGGTTGGTGCATACACCTTGTATCTAAAAGAAACTCTAAGGTTTCTCTCAGTTTTAGGTCAAACTGTTATAGGCCCGGTAATAACTGCAATACTTTTTCTTTTAGTAATTTCTTTAGCATTAGGAGAAGATAGACCAAATGTTTTAGGTGTTGAGTTTATTCAGTTTCTTGCACCAGGTTTAATAGCTATGCAAGTTATTCAACAAGCTTTTTCTCATTCATCCTCATCTCTTTTAATGGGAAAGGTAATGGGGAATATAGTAGATTTAATTGGAGCACCTTTATCAGCCGGAGAAGTTACTTTAGCTATAATATTCGCATCGATAACTAGATCATTAATAATCTCATTTATTTCAATAATTCTATTTTCATTGACCATTGAAATAGAAATAAAGCACTATTTAATTTTTATTTCTTATTTATTCTTAAGTTCTTTTATTATGGGTGCAGTTGGTTTTATTGCTGGATTATGGGCAGATAAATTTGATAGTATGGCAACTGTTACAAATTTTATTATAGTTCCACTATCTTTTCTATCCGGAACTTTTTACTCTGTTGAAAGGCTCCCTCAATTTTTAAATATTATGAGTCAATATAATCCCTTTTTCCACATGATTGATGGATTTAGATATTCATTTATAGACAATATGGATGGATCAATTAAATTTGGTTTAACATATTTAATATTTCTTTCTATATTAACCTGGTTTATTTCATATATACTTTATAAAAAAGGTTATAAAATAAAATCATAAAATTAATTAATGAGTTCATTAGCTAAAAACTATAATAGAAGAAAAATTGCTTTTACAAGAGGAAAGGGAAGTTTTCTTTTTTCAACTACTGGAAAAAAATATCTAGATTTTGTTCAAGGCATAGCGGTTAATTCATTAGGTCACGCTAATCCATATTTAATAAAAGCAATTAACAAACAAGCAAGTAAAGTTTGGCATGTATCTAACGCATTTTTAATACCTGAAGGAGAAAAACTTGCCAAAAGACTTTCTAAAAAAACTTTTGCTGATTATGTTATTTTTCAAAATTCTGGAACTGAGGCTACAGAAGCAGCGATAAAAGTAGCAAGAAGATATTTCTATTCAAAGGGAAAACCAAATAAAAATAGAATTTTGTGTATTAAAAATTCATTTCATGGAAGAACTATAGCAGCAATTTTTGCTAGTGGATCTAAAAAAATGACAGAGGGATTTGGACCTAAAGTTCCAGGATTTGATCATATTGAATTCAGAAAATTTAAGCCAAGATTTCCAAATATTAGAAATAAAATTAAGAAGAATACCGCGGCAATAATGTTAGAGACTATAATGGGCGAGGGGGGCATTAAGTCTATACCTGACAAATGTCTCAAATATTTAAGAAAAATTTGTAATGAAAAAAAAATATTGTTAATTTTAGATGAGGTTCAATGTGGAATAGGTAGAACAGGAGATTTTTTTGCTTTTGAGAGATCAAAAGTAAAACCAGATATTGTTCCTATAGCAAAGGGAATAGGTGGAGGATTTCCATTAGGAGCGGTTTTAATGACAAAAAAAGTTGCAAAATCAATGAGTCCAGGAAGCCATGGCTCAACTTTTGGAGGAAATCCTTTGGCAATGAGTGTTGGAAATGCTGTTCTAGATCAAATTTTAAAAAAAGGATTTCTAAATAATTTAAAAAACATATCAAAATATTTTCATAAAGAATTAAATCAAATCAAAATTGATTATCCACACATAATTAAAGAAATTAGAGGAAATGGTTTGTTGATTGGAATTCAATTACATTTTAATCAATCGAAGTTTATTAAATTATTAGAACAAAACTATTTATTGACAATAAGGGCTGCAGAAAATGTGATAAGAATTTTACCGCCTTTAAATGTAAAAAAAAATGAAATTGATTTAGCTTTAAAAATTATAAAGAAAGTTTGCAGTGAATATAATTAATTATGAAAAATTTTATAAATCTCAAAGATATACCCACTAGCGATCTAAGAAAAATCCTAGATGATGCAAAAAAAAGAAAGAATAAAAGAAAGAAATTAAATACTCTTGATTTTGATAAAGATAAACCATTAAAGGGTAAATTAATTATTCAAATGTATGAAAAACAAAGTTCAAGAACTCGTCTTAGTTTTCATCTTTCAATAACCCAATTAGGTGGTGAATCTATAACCATAAAATCAAATGAATTACATTTAGGAAAAGGTGGAGAATCTTTGACTGATACTGCTAAAATTTTATCAACATATGGTGATGCGTTTATGTTAAGAACTGATAGTGATAAAAAAATTGAGAATTTTAGTAAAAGTTTAAATATTCCTATAATTAACTTATTGAGTCCAAGCTCTCATCCATGCCAAGTACTTTCTGATATATTTACTGTAGAGGAAATTAAAAAAAAACACATATCAGAGCTAAATATATGTTGGATTGGTGATACAAATAATGTTTTAAATAGTTTAATAGCTACTTCAGTTAAATTTAAATTTAATTTAAATGTTGGATGTCCAAATAGTTATAGACCTCCAAAGTTTGTAATGGATTGGGTGAAAAAGAATAATAGAAAAATTAATTTTTTTGATGATCCTATTAAGGCGGTTAAAAATGCAGATGTAATATTTTCAGATAAAGTTATTTCTTTAAATGATAAAATTAATAAAGTTAAAAAAATTAAGGATTTTAAAAATTATAGAATTAATTCAAGTTTAATCAAAAAAACTAATAAAAATTCAACAGTTTTTTTGCACTGTCTTCCGAGAGGAAATGAAGTTTCAGAGAGTGTTTTTTTAGGTAAACAGTCTAAGGTTTGGCAACAAGCATTAAATAGGGTGCATGTTCAAAAAAGTATATTATTATATTGTTTTGGAAAATTAAGGTAAAGGCTTCGGACTCTCACCATTTTGATTTAGATATAATATTACTGACGCTCTATCCTTCTCATTTTTAAGTCCTGCAAATCCCATTTTATTTCCTTTTATCCATGAGGATGGTTTGATTAAAAAACCATTCATTTCTTCCCAACTCCACTCTTTTCCGTAAGAAGATAATGCTTTTGAGTATTTATAATCAGTTACTGCTCCAACAGGTCTAAACATGACATTCCATAACTTAGGACCAATATTATTTCTACCTCCTTGCTTTATGCTGTGACACGCTTTACATTTTTTAAAAACCTTTTCTCCATGTGCAGCGTCCCCCATAGCTAATAAAGTTTTTATATCTAACATCGTTGTATCTACACTTGCCTTAACTGCCGAACCTTCAGGAGCCTCTACTTTATAAGCAACAATATCTTTGTCATCTTTATCAAAAATGACATCTGATATTTTTCCAATACCAAAAACTACCAATATCGTAACTAAAATTGCTGTAATAATTTTATTTATTTCAAAAAAATTCATTTATATTTATAATATTTAGTATCATTCATATAACATGATAGTTATTAAAAAGCCTAAATATTTAAATAAACGATTTGCGTCTCTTGGACGCATAATTTATCAATAAATACAATGTCTAAAACAGTAGTTTTAATACCTTCAAGGCTTTCGGCATCAAGACTGCCAAGAAAACCTCTTCTAAAAATTAATGGACTTTCTGTGATTTCTAATGTTTTCAAAAAAGCAAAAGAAGCAGACATAGGAGAGGTTTATGTTGCAACAGAAGACCAAGAAATTTTAGATGATGTTCAATTAAATGGAGGAAATGTTATTTTAACCAGCAACAAACATAAAACAGGTTCAGATAGAATTTATGAATGTTATGAAAAGTTAGATTTAAAAAATATCGACTATATAATTAACCTTCAGGGAGATGAACCAAACATAGATATAAATGATTTGAAACATCTTAATAAACTAGTTAAATCTTATAAAGTAGATGTAGGAACATTAGCTGCAGAAATTGAAAATCAATCTAAATTAAGTAATGAAAATATTGTAAAAGTAATTACAGACAAAAAAATTACTATTGAAAATTTTACAATTGCAGTTGATTTTAAAAGAAAAATTAAGGATTTTAATTTAAATATTTATCATCATATCGGGGTATATGCTTACAAGCCTCAAATTTTAAAAAAATTAATAAGTTTTAAACAAACAAATAATGAGGTTAAAAATAGACTAGAGCAATTAAGAGCAATAGATAATGGAGTCAAAATAAATGTTGGATTAGCAAAATTCTGTCCAATTGGTATAGATACAATGGAAGATTATCTAGCTTTAAAAAAAAAATTAGAATATAACTCCTGAAATGAAAATTGCTTATCAAGGTGTTGCAGGAAGCTACAGTGAAAGTTGTGCTAAGGAAAAATATCCAGATTGTGAGACAATTCCGTGTAAAACTTTTGATGAGTGTTTTGAAAAAGCTAATAGTGATAACTCAATAAAAGCTATTATACCCGAGTCTAATAAAACAACAGGAAATATTGGTGTAGAATATTTAATATTTAAATTTAGATTGAATATTTTTGCAGAACATTTTTTTCCAATTAACCATAATTTATTAGGTATTCCCGGTTCAAAATTAAGCGATATAAAAAATGTTTATTCTCATGCTCAAGCTCTGAGTCAGTCATCTATATTTATAAAAAAAAATAAACTTAACGAAAATGTAAGAGCTGATACCGCAGGATCTGCAAAATATATTTCTGAAGCTAAAGATAAATCAAAAGGAGCTATATCATCAAAGCTTAGTGCAGATATATATAATTTAAAAATTTTAGACTCAAATATTCAGGATGAAAAAGAAAATGTTACTAGATTTTTAATAATGCAAAAAGATATCTTTCAACCGGAGTTGAAAAATAAAAAATATATTACATCTCTTTTATTTAAATTAAAAAGTAAAGCTGGAGCTCTTTATAGTGCCCTTGGTAGCTTTACACTTAATGGTGTAAACTTAACAAAATTACAAAGTTTTCCTGAAAAAAATTCTTTTTCTTCTTATTTCTTTTTATGCGAACTTGATGGACACATCGAAGAGTCTAAAGTAAAAAACTCACTAGAGGAGCTGGGTTTACACTGTGATGATATGCACGTATTAGGTGTTTTCGAATCTGACAAATATAGGGATAAATAATTGATTACTTTTCTTGTAGAATAAGAATCTTTACTGTTATAATACATTTGGAGGCTAGAGGTGGATGCTGCTTGAACCCGACCAGATCTTAACGGAAGCAATCGTAGAGACAGTTTTTCAGGTTCTAGTCTCCTGAAATAATTAGTTTTTATGAATAATAATTCGAAAGTGTTATCTTTAAAATATCGTCCAAAAACGTTTAAAGATTTAATAGGACAAGAAATAATTGCAGATACAATTTATAATTCAATTATTAACAATAGATCAGCTAACGCATACTTATTTACAGGAATAAGAGGGGTTGGAAAAACTACAATTGCAAGAATTGTTGCAAAGTCACTAAATTGTTTAAAAGGAATTGATCAATTATGTACAAAAAATTTTTGTGAAAATTGTGAAGCAATAAGTAATTCAAACCATATTGATGTCTTAGAAATGGATGCCGCAAGCAAAACTGGAGTTGATGATGTACGAGATTTAATTGAATTTTCTAGATATGGACCAACAACTGCAAAATATAAAATATTTATAATTGACGAGGTTCACATGTTGAGCAAACAAGCTTTCAATGCTCTTTTAAAAACGCTTGAAGAACCACCTGAGTATTTAAAATTTATTTTTGCAACAACAGAAATAAAAAAAATTCCAGTTACAGTAGTTTCAAGATGTCAGAGATTCGATTTATCAAGAGTCAATTCATCAGATTTATTTAATTTTATTAGGAATGTAAAAGATTTAGAAAAAGGGAAAATAAAAGATGAAGCGCTAAAGTTAATAGTAAAAATATCCGAAGGATCAGTCAGAGATGCTCTTTCGCTTTTGGATAGGGCAATATTAAGCCAAAATGGAAAATCTGATATCGATTTAAAAGATGCACAAAAGATTTTCGGTTTTTTTGATAAAAGTTATTTAATAGATTTGATTAAATTTTTATTTAAGGGTGATGAGAAAGAAGTTATAAAAATTTATAGACTAATATATAATCAAGGTATTGAACCCAAAGTTTTTTTAAATGATTTCCTAGAAATAATTTACTATATAAAGAATATTTCATCAATAAAACTTGATGGAAATAATTTTTCTCTTAATGACCAAGAATTTAAAGAAATAGAATTAATCTCAAAGGAATTAAGTCCCAAAACTTTATTATTATTTTGGCAGTTTGCAATAAAGACTTTGAGTGAGCTTGATGTGGTATCAAATCAAAACTTATCTATGGAAATGTTTTTAATAAGATTGCTTTATATTAAAGATGATATGATTGTTAATGATAAAAATCATGAATATTTTAATAATGAAAAATTTTCAAACAATAATATTAGCAAGTCTGAAGAATTAAATTTAGGTAATGTTGAAAATAATTTAGAAAAAAATAAAACAATAAGTCAAATTAAAAATTTTTCTCAGAAAGAAAGTTCAAAACCAGAGAAAAAAATTGAAATGCAAAAATCAAATGTCGAAATAAATAGTTTTGAAGAATTGATTGAATTATGTAACGAAAAAAAAGAACTTAAATTAAAATATGAACTTGAAACCAATGTGGGTCTTGTAAGTTTTGTTAATAAAAAAATAGAAATTTCATTTAACGAAAATTTAGATAAAGATTTTGTTAAAGAATTATCTTTCAAGTTACTTGAATGGACAGGCAATAGATGGATTATTGCCCTTTCAAAAAATATTGGCCAATTATCAAAAAAACAAGAAAATATAGTTAAAAAAACAAAATTAATTGAAGATACAAAAAATGATAATTTTTATAGGAAAGTATTAGATTTATTTCCTGATGCTGAATTATTAGATGTAGAATTAAAAGATGATGAATAATGACTGACTTTAGTAAAATTTTAGATAAGGCAAAAGAACTGGAAAGTAAAATGAAAGAAAGTCAGGAAAATATTAAAAATATCAATGTTACAGGTGTTTCTGGTGGGGACTCAGTAAAAATTACATTAAATGGAGAAGGAGAAATAATAAATTTAGATATATCACCAGAAATTTTAAAAGAGGATAAAGCAATTATAGAAGATTTGATTAAAGCTGCACATAATAATGCCAAAACCCTATTAAAATCTAAAACATCTGAAGAAATTTCCAAAGCAACTGGTGGATTTGGCATACCTGGTTTTAAGTGGCCTTTGTAATTTATATGCAAAATATAAATGAAATTGATGAATTAATTAAATTAATTTCAAAACTACCTGGTTTAGGTCCTAAATCAGCAAAAAGAATAGTTTTAAAACTAATTAATAACAGGGAAGAGTTAATTAAGCCAATGGCCAAAACTTTAGCTGAAGTTTATAAAAATATATTCAGATGTAAAATTTGCGGATCTTTAAAATCAAACTCAAATGGCTGTAATAATTGTGAAAATAAAATACAAAAGTTAAATAAAATTTGTGTTGTAGAAAATATAGCTGATCAATGGAGTATAGAAACTTCCAATGTCTATCAGGGTTATTTTCATATTCTTGGAGGAACAATTTCATCTTCAAATAATGAAAAAAAAGAAGACTTGTTAATTGATTCTTTAGTCGAAAGAATTAAAAAGGAAAAAATAGAAGAAGTAATTTTAGCTACTAGTGCAACTGTTGAAGGACAAACAACAGCATTTTATATTCAAGATAGTTTAAAAGAAATTAATGTTAAAATTTCAAAACTCGCACAAGGATTACCAGTTGGTGGGGAGATTGAAAATTTAGATGATGGTACTCTTATATCAGCCTTTAAAAATAGAAAAAATTTTAAAGAATAAAAATTTAATTTTTTTTAAGTAGTCTGTTAAGATGAAGAATTGGTTCAGTATAACCTGAAGGTTGAGTTTTTCCATGAAATACTAATTCACAAGCAGCTTTAAAAGCAGTTGATCTATCGAAATTGTCTGACATAGGTTTGTACGGAGAATATCCTTTCATACTTGGATCTTTAAGATTTTGATTATCAACTACTTTTGCCATTTTCTTCATAATTTCTAGTACATGTTTTTTACTACAAATACCATGGTGAAGCCAATTGGCAATATGTTGGCTGCTAATTCTGCAAGTAGCTCTATCTTCCATTAAACCTATTCCATTTATATCAGGTACTTTTGAACATCCTACAGACTGATCAACCCATCTAACAACATAACCTAAAATACCTTGCGCATTATTTTTTAATTCTTTTGTAATATCATCCATAGACCAGTTATTTTTTTTTGCTACTGGAATAGTTAAAAGGTCAGATAGTTTTGCTGGTTTTCTTTTTGATAAGCCCTTTTGTTTAGTAAACACATCAATTTCATGGTAATGAAGAGAGTGTAATGCTGCAGCAGTTGGAGAAGGTACCCATGCACAATTAGCTCCAGATAAAGGATGTACAATTTTTTGTTTCATCATTTCTCCCATCAAATCTGGAGCGGGATACATACCTTTACCTATTTGACATTTTCCAGAAAAACCGCATGCTAAACCTACATCTACATTATTGTTTTCGTATGCAAGAATCCATTTTGATGACTTCATTTCACCTTTTCTAACCATCGGACCAACTTCCATAGATGTATGAATTTCATCTCCAGTTCTGTCTAAGAAACCGGTATTTATGAAAAAAACCCTATTTTTTAGAATTCTTATACATTCTTTTAAATTAACGGAAGTTCTTCTTTCTTCATCCATGATACCACATAAAATTTGAAACTTTTTTAAATTTAAAACTTTTTCTACATTCCTAAAAATTAAATTAGTAAAATCACATTCTTCAGGGCCGTGCATTTTGGGTTTTACTATATAAATAGAGTTAACTCTTGAATTTCCTTTTCTTTTAAAATCATGCAAACATGCAAGAGAAGTAACAAATGCGTCAAGTATTCCTTCAGGACACTCTGAGCCATCTTTTAAAAGAATAGCTGGATTTGTCATAAGGTGACCCACGTTTCTGTTTAATAACAAAGATCTTCCATGTAGCTTCAAACTTTTTCCTTTTGAAGAAGTATAATCTCTGTCTGGATTTAATTTTCTTAATTTTTTTTTTCCATTTTTCAAAAATTCTACTTTTAAATCTCCTTTCATTAAACCAAGCCAATTTCTATAACCCAGTACTTTATCTTCCGCATCTACTGCTGCAACGCTATCTTCATGATCACATATTGTAGATATTGCAGATTCTAAAAAAACATCATGTATTTTTATTTTATCTTGATTGCCAGCTGGATTGTTAATTTCCATTTTTCCATCTTGGTCAAATAAAATATCAATATGTAAGTTGTTATTAACAAACAATAATGAACTAAGCTTATTCGATTTTTTGTTATAACCAACAAACTGATCAGGATTTTTAAGTTTAAGATTTAGTTTATTATTTTTGACTTCTGGGATTTTAGATAAATCTTTCCAACTTATATCTTTTAATGGTATAAATTTATCTAATAGGCTACGGGTATACTCAATTACTTTTTTTCCTCTTATGGGGTTATAAGTTTTTCCTTTTACAGCACCATTATTTTCTGAGATTACATCTGTTCCATACAAGCTATCATATAAACTTACCCATCTTGCATTCGCTGCATTTAATAAAAATCTTGCATTTGAAACTGGACAAACTAATTGAGGCCCACATATACTTGATATTTCCACATCGATATTTTTTGTTTTAATTTTAAAATTTGGCCCAGGTTTTTTTAAATATCCTATTTTTGTTAAAAATTTTGTATATTTTTTTAAGTTTAGTTTATTATCCTTTTGATCTATATGTAATGCATCTATTGCTTTTTGAAACCTTTCTCTTTTTTGAAGTAATTTTATATTTTTAGGAGCAAGATCATGAACTGATTTATCAAAACCTTTCCAAAATTTTTTTTTATTAATCTTTGTTCCAGGTAATAATTCTTTATTTATAAAATCTGCTAAAATTTTAGAAACTGATAAGTTATTTATTTTTATGTATTTTTCTTTCATTGTTATAACTTATAAAAGTCATTAAATTAGTAACCAATATAACTTTTTGGATGCAAAATAGTCAATTTATAATTAATAATTTAAAAATTTTTACCATTTTCTTGCCTTTTTTTGCTTTATAAAGTCTATAAGAAAAAAATGAAAAATTATTTAAATTTTGAAACTGATATTAAAGATTTAGAATTAGAACTTGATAAACTTAAAGATCCTTATAATCGTGAAGGTTTAACTGAGGTCGATACTCAGAATATTTCAAAACTTCAAAATGAAATAGACAGTAAGCTTAAAAATATTTATTCAAACCTTGATCCTTGGCAAACGACTCTTGTTGCTAGACATGAAGATAGACCCAAGGCAAAGTATTTTATAGATAATCTTTTTAAAGATTTTATCTCTCTTTCTGGTGATAGATTCTATGGTGAAGATCAATCTGTTTTGTGTGGTTTTGCTAAATTTGAAAATAAATCTGTTTTGGTAATTGGACAAGAAAAAGGTGAGGATCTAGAAACAAGAATTGTGAGAAATTTTGGCATGATGAGACCAGAGGGTTATAGAAAAACAATAAGACTAATGCGAATTGCAAATAAATTTAAAATTCCTGTAATATCTTTTATTGATACTCCTGGAGCTTATCCAGGTGTTGGAGCAGAGGAGAGAGGTCAGGCAGAAGCAATAGCTAGATCAATAGAATGTTGTATGGAGTTAACTGTACCAACAATATCAATAATTATTGGAGAAGGCGGATCAGGAGGAGCAATTGCTTTAGCTTCAGCTAATAAAGTTTTGATGTTAGAAAATGCTATCTATTCAGTTATTTCACCAGAAGGATGTGCAACAATATTATGGAGAGATCCTAAAAAAACTTTAGAAGCCTCAAAAGCGATGAAATTATCAGCAAGAGATCTCTATGATTTAAAAATAATTGATGAGATTATTTTAGAACCTCTAGGCGGAGCTCACAGAGATAGAGATTTAGTTTTAGATAACGTAAGATCTTCAATAAAAAAAAATTTAAATTTTTTTACAAATATGGGACAAGATGAGATTTTAATGCAAAGAAAAAATAAATTTTTATCTATTGGTCGAAACCAAGGTTTTAAAACCACCTCTAAAATTTCGGATAATTTATCTATGCAGAATAATATTGTTGAAAAATTTGTTAACAAATTATTAAATTATAAAAAATATTTAATACTCTTATTATCTATAACTGTTGTAATTATTTTTTTGTTTTTATATTTACAATGAGCCATGGCAGTGTTTATATTTTTTTCCTGAATTGCATGGACACGGTTCATTCCTTCCAATTTTTTTTGAATAAAAATCTTTGTTTGAGTTTTTTTCAGTAGAATCTTGTTTTTGCTCTACAACTTCAAGATTCATTAAAACAGTTATTAGTTCAGACTTTAATTTATATAATAAATTTTCAAATAAGGAGTAAGCTTCTTTTTTATATTCTATCAAAGGATCTCTTTGACCATATGATCTTAAACCAACGACTCCTCTTAATTGTTCTAAATATTGAATGTGCGATTTCCAATTTTGATCAATAAGTTGAAGTATAATTCTTTTTTCTAGTTCTAAAGTTTGATCTTTTCCTAGTATTTTTTCCCTTTCAGATCTTCTTTTATAAAATTTATTTTTTATTTGATTTTCAAAGTCTTCTTCTTTCATATCAAGAATAGAGCTTAATTCATTTTGATCAAAAGATTTACCTAAAATTGATTTAATTTGAATTGAATTCTCATTATTTATGTCTTTTGTTAAGTTCAATTTTTTAAGCTCTTTAAGTCTAATTATAATCTCATTAAGAAATTCATCTGAATAATCATATGAATTTTTACTTTGAATTATATTATATCTTTGACCAAATATAACTTTTCTTTGATCGTTAAGAACATTATCAAACTTTAGTAAAGTTTTTCTTATATCAAAATTTCTTGCCTCAACTTTTTGCTGAGCTCTTTCTAGGGCTTTATTTATCCATGGATGATCAATACTTTCACCATCTTTTAAACCAAGTTTTTCAAGAATATTGTTCATAGAGTCGGAACCGAAAATTCTCATTAAATCATCTTCCAGACTTACATAAAAAATTGAATTTCCTTCATCACCTTGTCTTCCCGAACGCCCTCTTGCCTGATTATCAACTCTTCTACTTTCCATTCTTTCAGTACCTATTACATACAAACCTCCTAAAGACTTAATCTCTTCCTTTTCATTTAAATTATCTGATAACTTGCCTCCTAATTTAATATCTACTCCTCTTCCTGAAATACTAGTTGTAATAATTACAGAATTTTTTTTACCTGCATTAGATATAATTTCTGCTTCTCTTTCATGATTTTTGGCATTTAAAACAGTATGATTAATTTTTGCTTTATTTAACAAGTTAGAATAATGCTCTGACTTATTAATATTCGCGGTAAAAACTAGCATTGGCTGACCTGATTTATTACATTCAATAATTTTTTTTATAATTGCTTCATCTTTTTCTTTTGATGATCTAAAAATTTGGTCATTCCAATCTTTTCTTATCATTTTTTTATTTGTTGGAATGGTAATCACCAGAAGTTTATAAATTTCAAAAAACTCTTCCGATTCAGTTGCTGCTGTGCCCGTACATCCAGCAATCTTTGAATATAACTTAAAATAATTTTGATAAGTTATAGATGCAAGAGTTTGATTTTCATTTTGTACTTCAACTCTTTCTTTTGCCTCTATACTTTGATGAAGGCCATCTCCAAATCTTCTTCCCGGAAGTTGTCTTCCAGTTTGTTCATCTATTATAATAATTTGTCCATCTTTAACTATGTAGTCTCTACCATTTTCATATAGATGGTTCGCTCTAAGTGCTTGGTTTACATGGTGCACTAGATGTAAGTTGTCTGGATCGTAAAAATTGTTATTTTTTAAAATTCCTGCACTTGATAAAATTTTTTCAATATTATCTATACCCTGATTAGTTAGCAAAACATTTTTGTCTTTTTCATCAATTTCAAAATCCTCTTTTTTAAGATTTTTTGTAAGTTTATCAACAGCAAGATATTGGTTTGTTTTATCTTCAACACCTCCTGAAATAATTAAAGGAGTTCTCGCCTCGTCAATTAAACAAGAATCAATTTCATCTACAATTGCAAAATTATGCCCTCTTTGAACCATAGACTCAAATGAAAATTTCATGTTATCTCTTAGATAATCAAAACCTAATTCACTATTTGTTGCATAAGTAATATCGCAATTATAATTTAATTTCCTTTCCTCGTCTGTTTGATCATTATTTATATATCCTGCCGTTAGACCTAAAAAATTGTAAATTTTTTTCATATTTTCGCAGTCTCTTTTTGCGAGATAGTCATTAACTGTAACAATGTGTACACCTTTTTTTGACAAAGCATTTAAATAAGCTGCTAAAGCAATCGTTAAAGTTTTACCTTCTCCTGTTTTCATTTCTGCTATTTTATTTTCATGAAGAACAATTCCACCAATAATTTGAACATCATAGTGTCTTTCGTTAGTTGTTCTCTTTGAAGCTTCTCTTACTAAAGCAAATGCTTCAGGTAATATCTCATCAAGAGATTTTCCATTTTTAAATTGCTCAATTAATTCTTTAGTTTTTTCTGGGAAAGACTGATCATTAAACTTAATAATTTTTTCCTCTAAATCATTAATTTTTTTGACAGTTTTTTTTAATTTATCTAATTCTTTTTGGTTACTAGATTTGATAATTTTTGATAATAAATTGAGTGGATTGAGCATTTAATAAGTATATTATTTTATATTTTAAATATAGAGTTTAATATAGTAACTAAATTAAATTTTTAAATAGTATGACATTTAATATAAATAATTTATTTGATTCCTTAAACAAAAACTCAAAAATGGGTGATTTTCAAGACCTTGAACATATTGATG
>CETM01011376.1_pt1 | contig 15711 bp, 17 predicted proteins | sample 361451 | NCBI WGS metagenome assembly CETM01 (sample SAMEA2622690, study PRJEB7988) | marine metagenome | isolation source: saline water (ENVO:00002010), including
AATCCAACATTTATTTTTATTCCATTTTCTATTGCTCTTAACTGTTCCAGTCTATTTTTAATTTCATTATCTGTCTGATTTAATTTAATTAACTTTTTTAAAACTTCAGGTTTATAAGCATATACTCCTATGTGGTGATAAACATTTAAACTAGAATTTTCTAATTTTCTTTTAAAATCTTTCGCAATTGTAAAGTTTTCATTAGTAATTTTATTATCAGTAATAACTTTAACAATGTTTTCATCATTTAATTTAGATTGATCTTCAATTTCTGCAGCTAATGTACCAATTTCAGATTTATTTGCTTGAATTAACTTATTAAGATGTATCAAATCATTTATGTCAATGTTTGGCTCATCACCTTGCAAATTAATAATATAATCAATATTTTTTAAATTTAATTTTTCATAACATTCAAAAATTCTATCAGATCCTGTTTTGTGCTTATTGCTTGTTAAAATTGCCTTACCTCCGTTTAGTTCTACATCGTCTAAAATTTCTTTATCTTCAGTTGCAACATAAACTTCTCCTATATCTGCTTCCTTAGCTTTTTTAAAAACATTGGAAATTATTGAAACTCCATTAATTTTTAAAAGAGGTTTTCTGGGTAACCTTGTAGCTGATAGCCTTGAAGGTATTAAAATTACTATTCTAGACATTGTATTTATTATAAATTTATGCGTCTAAGAGACGCAAATTGTTTAATTAAATATATAGGCTTTTTAGCATCTATCATGTTATATGGTCGGTAATGGTATTATAAATATAAATGAACTCTTTTGAAATAAATAAAATTATTACTGCAATTTTAGTTACAATATTGGTAGTTTTTGGTATTGGAAAAATTTCAGATATAATTTTTGATAAAAATAAAGAAAAAATTGTTGCTTATAAAGTTGAGGCTCCTGAAAGTTTAACAAAACAAGTAAGTACTGAAGCAACTGTTGATATATCTGCTTTGTTAGCTCTAGGAGATGTTGCTCATGGAGAGAAGGTATTTAAAAAATGTAAGGCATGCCACAGCATCAAGCAAGGTGGCAGAAATAATATTGGTCCTAAGTTATGGAATGTGATGTTTAGACCGGTCGGAGCTGTAACTGATTACAAATATTCAAAAGCTTTAACTTCTTATGGAAAAGAATGGAGCTGGGAAGAAATGAATGGTTTTCTAATAAAGCCATCGAAGTGGATATCTAATAACAAAATGGGTTTTGCAGGATTAAAATCAGAAAAAGATAGATCGTCTGTGATTTTATATTTAAATCAAAATAGTGATAATCCTAAGCCATTACCTTAATTTATTAAAACAGTACAATAAAATGCTCTTTTGAACGTGCACTCTGTTGAGTGCTTGCTGCCAAACTCGAGATTGCTTTCCAAAAAAAACATTTTCTGAAACTTCATCTCCTCTAGGAAGACAATGTAGAAATATTGCATCTTTTTTTGCATATTTCATTAAATTTGAATTGACTTGGTAATTTTTAAAATCTCTAATTTTTTTTTTTTTATTAACTTTATCGTTCAAAGAAACTACTTTATCTGAAAATATTACATCTACATTTTCAATTGCTTTTTTTGGGTCATCAAAAAAATTAATTTTTCTTTTATTTTTTTTAACCCAGTTTATTACAGACTTTTGAGGTCTATAGATCCTAGGACATGCAATATTTAAATTAAATTTAAATTTTACCGAAGTTGCTATTAAGCTATTCAAAACATTATTGCAGTCACCAACCCAGCATATATTTAATTTTGATATATTTTTTTTTTTTACTTCCTCTACCGTAAATACATCGGAAAGTACCTGACAAGGATGAGAGCTTGGACTTAATAAATTTATTATAGGAATAGTTAAATTTTTACTAAAATCCTCAATTTTTTTATCGCTATCAGTTCTAAGCATAAATCCATCACCATAAGTCGACAAAATTTTTGCTGTGTCAGCTAAAGTTTCTCCACCTTTTCCTAAATGTAATTCATTTGCTTTAATGGTTACTGATCCTGCAGCTAGTTGAGCAATTGATAGATGAAAACTAAGACGAGTCCTGGAACTTTGTTTTTCATACATTTGAATTATCAATTTTCCTTTTAATGGTTTGTCTTTGTCTGTATCTAAATTATTTAATTTTTTTCTTTTATTCTTTCTTTTTTTTGCATCATTTAAAATTTTTCTTAAGTCTTTTGAGGGTATATCTTTAAGATTAATAAAATTTTTCATAATTAATAATATTCTTTACAAACTTTCTTTATAATCTTTAAAGCTAAATTAATTTCATTTTTTTTCACATTTAATGGCGGTAAAATTCTGATTACATTTTCAGCTGCTCTAATCGTTAATAAATAATTTTTTTCTAAAGATTTAATAAATTTAGATTGGTCAAAATGTAATTGTATTCCAATTAATAAACCTTTGCCTCTAATTTCTTTAATAATATTTGGATAATTTTTTTTAATTTTAAATAATTCTTCATAAAAATATTTTGATATTTTTTTTAAATTATTAAGAAAGTCTTTTCTAAAAATTTGATCCAAAACAGCATTTCCAACACTCATCGCTAAAGGGTTACCTCCAAATGTTGAGCCGTGACTTCCTGGGCTCATTGATTTTGCAACTTTTTTTGTCATCAAAACTGCACCTAATGGAAAACCCCCACCTATTCCCTTTGCTATAGGAACAATATCTGGTTTCACTTTTGATCTCTCAAACGCAAAAAATTCACCTGTTCTACCTATTCCACATTGAACCTCATCTAAAATTAACAATATTTTTTTTTTATTACAAATTTTTCTTAAATATTTGAGACATTCATCAGGTATAGGCTTAATGCCTCCCTCGCCCATTATAGTTTCTACCATTATTGCGGCTGTATTACTCTTAATCTTACTTCTTATATTTGGAAATCTTGGCTTCGTGTTTCTAAATTCAATATGATCAAATCCATATCCAGTTTTAGGTCCAAAGCCTTCTGTCATTTTTTTTGAGCCACTAGCAAATATTGCTGCTATAGTTCTTCCATGAAACGAATTTTTTATACATAAAATTCTATTTTTATTTGGCTTACCTATTGAATAAAAATATCTTCTTGCAACTTTAATTGCAGCTTCTGTTGCTTCTGTTCCAGAATTTTGAAACAAAACATAATCAGCAAAAGTTTTTCGTGTAAGTCTTTTTGCAAGTTTTTCGCCTTCTGGAATTATAAATGCATTTGATACATGCCAAACTTTATTTGCTTGTTTACTAATAGCTTTTATTAAATATGGATTAGCATGACCTAATGAATTAACCGCAATACCCTGAACAAAATCTAGATATTTTTTTCCAGAAGTTGAATAAAGGAAACTTCCTTTGCCTCTTGTAAAAGCAATTTTTCTTCTATTATAATTTTTGGCTAATGCGCTCATTAATTTTTTTTTAAGATTTAATTTTATAACCTTTTTTATAAAGTATATAGGCAATTAACCAGGTTATTATTGAAAGAATAATTAAATAAATCAACCCAAATTGAATTGATCCATCCATATTATTTATAAATGAATATCTAAATCCATCAATCATATGAAAAAAAGGATTATATTGGCTCATTAAATTCAAAAAATTAGGTAATCTTTCTACAGAATAAAATGTACCTGATAAAAAAGATAATGGAACGATAACAAAATTCGTAACAGAGGCCATATTATCAAATTTATCTGCCCATAATCCAGCAATAAAACCAACTGAACCCATAATAAAAGAACTTAAAAATAAGTATGAAAAAAAAATTAAATAGTGATTTATTTCTATTTCAATAAATATTGAAAATAGAATAATTGAAATAATTGAAATTATTAGTGATCTTGTTATAGAAGCAAATATTATAGCTAAAGTAACTTCAGAGGCAGATAAAGGTGCTCCAATCAAATCAACAATATTTCCCATTACTTTTCCCATTAAAAGTGATGAAGATGAATGGGAAAAAGCTTGCTGAATAACTTGCATCGCTATTAAACCTGGAGCAAGAAACTCAATAAATGTTACACCTAAAACATTTGGCCTATCTTCTCCCAAAGCTAGAGAAATTACTAACAGAAATAATATTGCTGTAACTACTGGTCCTATAATTGTTTGACCTAAAACTGAAAGGAACCTAAGAGTTTCTTTCAAATACAAGGTGTATGCACCTACCCAATTAATCCCAAATCTTCTTTTACCAATCTGATATTTGTTATCTAATTCAACCATTAGTCAGTATTCATAAACTTTTTTTTTTAATATTGTGAAAAAAATGAAATAAATGCTTGAATTTTATTAGATTGTAGGTGTACAGCTATATTGTTATAAAATTATAAATATATACAACATATAGTATACATGGGCTGGACAGAAGATAAGGTAAACAAATTAAAAGAACTTTGGGGCAAAGGAAATACTGCAAGTCAAATTGCAGAAATTATAGGTGGTATTAGTAGGAACGCTGTTATCGGGAAAGCTCATAGATTAAATCTGTCTGCCAAAATAAAGAAAAGATCATCCGTAAATTTAAATTTTAGTAAGACAGATTTCAATCAAAGGAGTTTAGGAAGAAAGAGTAGAAAATTAAAATTTAGATCTTTACTTTTAGACAAGGATTTTGAGCCATCAAAAAATTTGTCTCTAGAGGAGTTAAATGAAAATACATGTAAATATATGGAAGGTCACCCAAATGAAAAAACTTCTTCTTTTTGTGGAAGAAAAACAGTAGAAAAATTCTCTTACTGTCCGCTACATTTAATTGTTGTTTTCCAACCAAAAGGTAAAAAAGATGATATAACAAGTGAAGATGAAGTTCCTGAATTTATTGAAAAAAAAATAAAGTCTGCATAATAAAATTAAGCTTTACTTTTTAGAATATTCGCCTCCTTCTTTCCACATATAAGAATATTTGTTTACCTCGTCTTCAAGTCTTAACTTTGTTTTGAATCCTATATCTAAGTTTGATTTATATTCCTTTGAAATAACATTATCATATTTTAATAATCTAAGCTGATCGATTGTTATTAAGGGTTTGGGTAGTTTTTCTAAAAAGAAAATTGTAGTTTTCGCTAAAAATAGTGGCAAATTTAATAAGATTCTCTTTTTCTGAATTGAGAATAATAGTTTATTTATTATTTCTTTAAATGATAGCTCTTCAGGCCCAACACATTGTATAATTTTCTCAATAATATTTTTTTCAATAATCTGTAAAATTATTTCACATAATTCTGAAACATGTATTGGTAAAAATTTTGTTTTACCTTCGTAATATAAAGGGAATACTGGCAATAAATTTAAAAGTGTCATTAAATTTGTTGTAAAATTATCATCTACTGAATAAACAACCGAAGGTCTCAAAATAGTAGTTTTAGAAAAATTTTCTAGTATATATTTTTCTCCCTCTAATTTACTAATCGCATATTCGCTATCAAGGGCCTTGTCTACTCCTAATGCTGAAATATGAATAAATTGTTTCATTTTAAACTTTTCACACTTTTTTGATAATAAAGTTGGAAAGTATGTATGAATATTTTTAAATTTATTTTTTTTATCTTCAGAAAGAATACCTACTAAATTAATACATATATCTTTATCCTTAAATAAATCATCTAACTTTTCTTCATTAAAAATATTTGCTTCAACTATCTCGATATAACCAGGATTGCCCCCAAGCTTCAAAACAGTTCCTTTTTTGTGCAAATTCCTTGTTACAACAGTAACCAAATAGTTTTTACTTGTTAATCTTCTTATTAAATGACGCCCTATCTGTCCTGAACCTCCAAAGATCAATACTTTTTTCATAATCAAAAAATAGACATTATTATTATGTCTTTTATATATATAAAAAAAAAGAAATACGTATATATAAAATTAATATGAATAACATTAAAATTTTTGAAGATGACTTACCTGCTGATATTGACTTATCGAATGAAAAAATGATCGGGATTGATAATGAGGCGCTTGGCTTGGTTCTGGGTAGAGATCCCTTAACATTAGTACAATTAGGACTGGCATCCAAAAAATTTTATCTTATAAAACTAAATAGAGAAACATACAAAGCTCCGAATTTAGTGAAAGTTTTATCAAGTCAGACTACAGAATTTGTAATGCACTACGCAAGGCAAGATTTAATGTGGTTGAAATATCACTTAAAAGTTGAGCCAAAAAATATTTTTTGTACAAAACTTGCATCTAAAATTGCAAGAACTGCATCTAGTTATCATGGCTATAAAGATTTAGTAAAAGAATTATGCGGTAAAGATATATCTAAAAAGGAACAACAAAGTGATTGGGGGAATCCAAACCTTTCTCCAAAACAAATAAGCTATGCAGCGCAAGATACAGAATATCTATTTGAAATAAAAGATAAATTAACAAAAATGCTTTTAAGGGAAAAAAGAATGGATCTTTTTAATAAATGCATGAAAGTCATACCTGTAATGGTTGATATGGAAATATCAGGATATAAATTGTCAACTTTTGAACATTAAGATGAAAAAAACAAATTTTAAGAAAATAGCATATAAAGTTATTCAAGAAGAATCTGATGCTATAAAAAAATTAAAAAAAACAATTAATTCATCTTTTGATAAGGCTGTTGCCAAAATATTAAATAAAAAAAACGGTAAAATAATATTTTCAGGCACTGGTAAATCTGGAGCAGTTGGGGCAATACTAAGTAGCACTTTTTCTTCCGTAGGAATTTCTAGTTTTTTTGTTGATGCAAATGATGCGGGCCATGGTTCTTTAGGGGCTATTGAAAAAAATGATATTGTAATATTAATTTCTTATAGTGGTGAGACAACAGAAACATTTCCTATAATTAATTTTTGTAAAAGAAGAAAAATTTATCTAATTGGAATTGTTTCTAAAATAAACTCCACTGTAGCAAAAGCTTGCGATATAAATCTTTTAATTCCATCAATTACAGAAGCTGATCCAAATTCAATTGTTCCAACATCAAGTCTATTAATGAGTATGAGTATTGGTCATTGTTTGGCTATAGCAACAATGAATTACAGAAAATTTGGAAAATTTGATTTTAAAAAATTTCATCCTAGTGGAAGTTTGGGCTCAAAGTTAAAAACTGTTGAAGAACTAATGTTAAAAGATAATAAAATCCCATTTATAAGAGAAAACATTTTAATGAATGATGCTCTTAAAGTTATGAATAAATTTAACCATGGGGTTTTGGTTGTAAGAAATAAAAGTAAAAAAACATTAGGTATCATAAGTGATGGAGATATAAAAAGAATATCAAATAAAAATAATGATATTAAAAAACTTATTACAAAAAATATAATGAAAGTAAATCCAATATCTGTTGATAAAAATATGATTGCAGCTGAAGCTTTATCTATAATGAATTCAAAAAAAGTAACTTGCTTATGTGTCCATAGTAAAAAAAATCATAAAAAAACTTTAGGTATAGTTACCGTTCACAATATCTTAAAGGCAAATATTCAATAAATGTATAAAAAAATATTTTTTCAATCTATACTTATAGCATTGTTATTTTTTATATTATGGTACATTTTTTATTTTTATTTAAGTAAAGACTCAAAAATTATTGAATTATCTATTAAAAATACAGAAAATAGTGAGATTTACTTAAATTCAAATGAAGAAAGTAAAAAAGAAATTGCTGATAGCAATAGAGAAGTAACTGAAAATCTTGTTTATAAATCAAAAGATGCAAGTGGAAATTTATATTTATTAGAGTCAAAATTTGGAAGAACAGATGAAAAAAATAAAAACATAATACTTTTAGATAAGGTTACTGCGAAAATTAAACTAGTAGATAAACCAGAAATTACTATAAAGGCAGATTATGCGGAGTATGATTATGATAGTTTGAATACAAAGTTCTTTGACAATGTAAATATAAAATATAATACCAATTTTATAACAAGTGATAATTTAGATTTAATTTTTAACAAAAATATTGCTAATATGTATAATAATGTTTTTTTTAATAATAAAACTTCAAAAGCAAAAGCAGATTTAATTAGCATGAATTTTTTAACAGGAAATATAAATATTCAAATGTACGAGAAAAAAGAAAAAATAAAAATTAACAAAGAATAAAAATAATGGCAATTATAAAAAAATTCAGAATTACAACATTTAAAAAGCAAATAAACAAAATTCTTTTAAAAAATATTTCTCTTTCATACAACAAAAGACAAGTGCTTGAGGATATATCTTTAAATTTTAGAGAAGGAGAGATTTGTGGATTGTTAGGACCAAACGGAGTTGGGAAATCAACATTATTTAACATTATTGTTGGACTTATAAAACCTGATTACGGAAACATTTCAATCAATGGGAGAAATGTTACAAACATTCCAATCTACGAAAGGGCTTTAAATTTTAAATTAAGTATTGTCCCTCAATCTGGTGGTGTTTTTTCAGAACTGACTTGTATAAATAACTTAATAGCTGTTGGTCAAGTAACTCTTAAAGAAAAAAATTTAATTAATTTCAAAGTTGAAAAAATGGTTTCAAAATTTTCTTTAGATGCTGTTAAAGATTTGAAAGCAAAATATTTATCAGGTGGACAAAGAAAAAAGTTGTGTATCGCAATGGCTCTAATGTCAGACCCAAAAATTATTTTAATGGATGAGCCATTTCAAGGTTTAGATATTATGTCAACAAAAGATTTGCAAGAAACCATTGTAAATCTTCAAACAGAAGACAGTAAAAGATGTTGTATAATTTCTGATCATTCTGCTAGAGATCTTCTAGCAATATGTGATAGAGCTGTAATTTTAGCAAATAAAAAAATTATTGCTGAGGGATCTCCAAATGAACTCATGAATAACCAAAATGCAAAACAAATTTATTTTGGTGATACTTTTAAATTAAATTAAATATTTAATGAGTAATTCAGTTTTAATTTTCAATAAAATTAATAAATTCGACAAAAAGATTGAGGTAAGTTCGGATAAGAGTATATCAATAAGATGTGTGTTAATGGCATCTCAGGCAATAGGTTGTTCAAAGATTTATAATCTCTTAGAATCTGAAGATGTGATTAGTGCAATAAATGCAATCAAAACATTAGGAATTAAAGTTGAAAAGAAAAAAGATTATTTTAAAATATTTGGTAAAGGACTAAATAATTTTTCCACAAAAAATAATAATATTATAAAAGCAAATAATTCTGGCACATTATCTAGGTTAATTTTGGGAATGTTGGTTAGATTTGAAAACAATATAATAGTCACTGGAGACCAAAGTCTTAAAAAGAGAGATTTTCAAAGAATTATAATACCATTGACTTATTTTGGAGCTAAGATTATTTCAAAAAATAATAAACTTCCAATTAAAATAAAAGGAACAAGATTTGTTAGGCCTATTGAATTTCTAGAAAAAAAAGGAAGTGCACAAGTAAAAAGTTCAATAATGCTTGCTGCCCTAAATACTCCAGGAATTACAAAAATTAAGTGTATTAAATCAAGAAATCATACAGAAAAACTATTTAAATACCTTAATATACCTATGGAAATTAAATCTACAAAAAAATACGATGAAATTAAAGTTAGAGGATTAAATCAATATAATTCATTCAATTATATTATTCCAGGAGATATAAGTTCGAGTTCTTTTTTTATTGTATTAACTTTGCTATCAAAAAATTCAAAAATAGTTATTAAAAATGTTAATGTAAATAATACTAGAATAGGAATTATTCAAATTTTGAATAGAATGAATGCAGGTATAAAAATTATAAATAAAAAGATTTATAAAGGAGAAGAAATTGGTGATATAGTGGTCAATAGTAGAAAAAATTTAAAGTCAATTAATTGTCCAAGATATTTTAACAGTAAGGCAATAGATGAATTTTTACTAATTTTTTTGGTAAGCGCAAAATCAAAAGGAATATCTAATTTTAAAGGAATTTCAGAATTAAGACACAAAGAAAGTGATAGACTTAAAATTGCTAGTGATATTTTAAGAATGATTGGTGTTAAGGTTGAAGAAAGAAAGGACAGTTTAAAAATATATGGAAATCCAAATCTAGAACTTAATAAAAAGTTTAAAATAAGTAATTTTAGGAAAGATCATAGAGTATTCATGCTATCATGCATTGCAGCATTAACTTTGGGTGGCAAGTGGAAAATAGAAAATTCTGAAGCAATAAAAACTTCTTTTCCTAATTTTTTAGTAACTTTAAAAAAATTAGGAGCAAAATTTAAATATGAAAAAAAAAATTAAAAGTTTACATATTGCAGTTGATGGAAGTAGTGCTTCAGGAAAAACGACTGCAAGTAAGATTATTTCAAAAAGATTTAAATTAAAATTACTTTCATCGGGAAAGTTATATAGATATATTGCTTATAAAGTTATTAAAAATAAAAATATTTATAATAATAAAATTATAAAAAAGTTTTCCAAATCAATATCTGATGAACAATTAGGTTCAAAAAAACTTTATAATCAAAATGTTACAAAATTATCTTCAATTCTAGCTAAGAAAAAGTACATAAGAAATTCTTTAAAAAATTATCAAAAAAATTTTATTAAAAAAAACAAATTTGTTATAATAGAAGGAAGAGATATTGCTTCTAAAATTTTACCGAATGCTGATATAAAATTATTTTTTAAATGCTCTATAAGAAAAAAAGCTTTGAGACGATTTAAAGAATTTAAAAAAAATAATTCTTCAATTAAATTAAAAGATGTCGAAAAAGCCTTAAAACAAAGGGATTTTAGTGATAAAAATAGAAAAGAAAGCCCTTTGCTTTTTGTAAAAGGTGCTGTATTAGTTGACACCACAAATTTGACAATTAAACAAATGGAGGGCAAAATTGTTAAATTGATTACAGAGAAAATAAAAAAAAAAGTAGATGGAAATATATAAAGAACTTAACTCACCAAAAAATAAAGAGTTTGAAACGCTTTTAAATAGTCAATTATCAAAAACTAAAATTCAAGAAGGAAATGTTGTAGAAGGTACAGTTACAAAAGTTACTGAGAAATATATATTCTTATATATTGATGGTCTTAAGTCTGAACCCATAATAGATATAAACGAAGTAAAAAGTATTAATCTTCAAGATAGTTTAAAAGTAGGGTCAAAAATATCAGTTTTTTTAGAAAAAATTGAAGACTCAAAAGGAGATGTTATTGTATCAGCATCAAAAGCCCAAAAAATTAAAGGATGGAAGTTATTAGAAAAAGCTTATGAAAATAACGAGCCAATAATAGGTAAAATAAAGTCAAAGTGTAAAGGTGGGGTAATAGTAGAGCATATAGATACAGGAAGTTTGATGTTTTGCCCTGGTTCTCAAATAAGCGATAAACCTCTTAAAGATATATCACACTTAATTAATGAGCCGCAAAAATTTGCATTAATCAAGCTAGATAAAATTAGAGGAAATGCATGTGTTTCGAGAAGACAAATAGTTACATCTGGAAAAAAAGAAGATAAAGCAAAAATAATAGAAAAGTATAAAGTAGGAGATATAATAGAAAATGCAGTTGTTAAAAGTTATAGTTCTTTTGGATGCTTTTTTGATGTAAATAATGGTGAGCTAGATGTATTGGTTCACTTACAAGAAATTTCATATTCTAGAATAAATCATCCTGAAGAGGTTTTTAACATTGGTGAAAAACATAAATTGCTTGTAATAAGTGTTGATAAAGAAAAACTGCAAGTTGGCTGCTCTATTAAGCAACTTTCGCCTGACCCATTTGATCACATATCAAATTATAAATTAAATAAAGTTTATAAAGTGAAAATTGTTAAAATAGCAGATTATGGTTGTTTTTGCGAATTAGAGCCAGGCTTAACAACATTGCTTCATTCAAGTGAATTAACTTGGTCTAAAAAAAATGTTTCAGCCAAAAAAATGTTTAAGATTGGTCAGGAAATTGAATGTGTGATAACTGATATTGATCAAGAAAAAAGACGAGTCGCAATCTCTCATAGGCTAACTAAAGAAAACCCATATAAAGTTCTGGAAAATAAATTTCCAGTTGGATCAGAAATTGAAGGAATAGCAGGTAGTTTAAACGATTATGCTATTTATGTTAAGCTTCAAGATTTTGAAATAGATGGTTTTCTTCATGCAAATGATCTTTCTTATACAGGTAATCCAGATGAGGAAATAAAAAAATATAAAAAAGGTGATAAATTAAAAGTTAAAATTTTAGAGATCAAAATAGATGAGCAAAAAGTAAGGGTTGGTCTTAAACAAACTCAAGAAGATCCATTTAATTGGTTTAAAGATAAAAAATTAAATGATTTTATAACAGTGAAAGTAAACTCTTCTGATAATAAAGGAATAATGGTCAGTCCAGAAGGTTCAAAATTAGAATTTTTGATTAAAAAATCACAAATAGCAATAAGTGCATCTGATGCAAGGCCATCTAGATTTGTGGGTGGTGAAAGAATAGATGTAGCAATAAGTGAGCTAGATTTCGCAAAAAGAAAAGTAAGTCTTAGTATAAAACTTTTAGAAGAGTTACAAAATAAAGAGGCTGTTTCAAAATTCTCATCTCCTCTTTCAGGAAAAAATCTTCCTTTTTCATCTCTTTCTGATAAATTGGATAATAAAAATAAGAAAAAAGAATAGCTAGTTGGCTTTAGTAAAATCAAAAATACTTAAACAATTATCATCGAATTATCCAAATTTCTTAAATAAAAACTTGTCTAAGCTTATAGATATCATTATTTCGAATATGGAAAACGCATTAATTAAAAATGAAAGAGTTGAATTAAGAGATATTTTTACTTTGGAAACTAAGACTCAAAAAGCTAGAATTTCTAGAAATCCCAAAACAAATGAAAAAATCAATGTTCCAGAAAAAAAAACAGTTCATTTTAAGATGTCTAAAAAATGGTTTAAGGATTTAAATAATGAGTAGTAAACTATTTGTCGCTTGTGATACCACAAATATATCAAAAATTAAAAAAATAATTGATAATACTCAAACCCCCAAATTAAAAGTTGGGTATAAATTTGGTTTAGAGTTTTTAAACTCTAAAAATGGAAGAAATTTTATTGGCAAGCTTAAAAATAAAATAGTTTTTGCTGATCTAAAGCTTCATGATATTCCAAATACATGTGCATCAGCAATTAAAGCAATAAAAGATATTAAAGTTGATTATTTGACAATTCATGTTAGTTCGGGTCTAGAAGCACTGAAAGCCGCTAAAAAGGCTTCAGGTAAAATAAAATTAATTGGTGTTACAATACTTACTTCCCTAGATAACAAAGCTTTAAAAGAAATTGGCTTCAATAAAGATGTTAAAAAAATAGTTCTTAATCAAGCCAGGTTAGCAAAAAAAGCAAAACTAGATGCTATTGTCTGCAGCGCACGAGAAGTAAAAATAGTAAAAAAAGTATTTAAAAAAGAAATTATAACTCCTGGAATTAGATTTGGATCTAAATCAAATGATCAAAAAAGAATTTTAACTCCTAAACGAGCTTATCAAAATGGAAGTGATTGGCTTGTTATGGGGAGACCTATTACCAAAGGTAATATTAAAAAAAATATTCAAAAATTAATTGATAATTTAAATCAATGATCAAAGGTTTAAAAATTTGTGGGGTCTCAGATCCTAAAACTTTAAACTATATTTTAAATCATAATCATCGTCCTACCATGATAGGTTTTATAACAAATTATAAAAAAAGTAAGAGATTTGTAGAATATGAAAAATTAAAAGAACTAATTAATGTTGATAAAAAACAAGTAAACTTTACCTCCGTACTTGTAAATCCAAATAGAGAAATTTTGGAAAAAATTAAAGATTTTAATTTTGATTATTATCAACTTTATGATGTGAGTCCTAAAAGAACGCAAGAAATTAAATTAAAATATAAAATGAAAATAATCACAGCTATTACTGTTTCTGATAAAGATGATGTAAATAAATATAAAGATTATTTAAATATCTCAGATATAATTCTATTTGACTCAAAAGGTTACCATAAATCAGAAAGTTTCGATCATGGTCTACTAGATGAGGTGCCTTGTGAATTAAATAAAATGATTGCAGGAAATATACAAATAGATGATATTCCTAGCTTTAAAAAGTATGATTTTATAATTGATCTTAGTGGAGCTCTAGAGGATGAAAATGGAAATAAAGATATAAATAAAATTGATAAATTGTTAAATTTGTTTGCAAAAATATGAAACTTAAAAAAGGAATTCCAGTTATTGACCAGGGAAATTCACTTGGTTTTTGGGGAGAAAAATTTGGTGGAAACTTTGTTCCTGAAACATTAAAAAAACCAATTGAAGATTTAGAGATTTTATTTAACAGACTCAAAAAAGATAAAAAATTTATTGCTGAAAGAGATAAATACTTTCAAAATTGGGTTGGAGTCCCCACTCGTTTTATAAAGCTTGAAAATCTAACAAAACATGTAGGTGGAGCTCAAATTTGGTCTAAAGTTGTGTCTGATGCAAATGGAGGAGCGCACAAAATTTACAACGCTACTGTTCATTGTTTGCTTGCAAAACGATCAGGTAAAAAAATTATTTGTGGGGACACGGGTGCAGGTTATGCAGGTAAAATGTTAAGTATGGCAGCCAAAAAGTTTGGTTTAAAATGTAAAATATTTATGGGGGCAAAAGATATTTCCAGACAACAACCAAATGTAAAAGCTATGAAAAAAAATGGAGCTGAAGTAATACCCGTTTATTCAGGAAGTCAAACGCTTGTGGATGCTGTTTCAGAATGTATGAGGTTCTGGGTTGCTAATTGTGATATTGCAGCAATGTGTGTAGGCAGTACTGTGGGCCCAGCAGTCTTCGTTCGTATATGTGGGTGGAGTACTAGTCAAATTTCAAGAGAACTAAAAGTTCAATTAATTAGTGAATTTGGATCAATTCCTAAAAAACTTAAACTGTACAATTGTGTAGGAGGAGGAAGCTCAAGTTTTGGATTTTGGAATGAATTTATGGATTACGATAAAAAGCAATGTGAGTTTATTGGAGTAGAAGCTGGTGGACCTGCAAAAAGTAAAAAGCATGCAGCACCTTTAACTTATGGATCAAAAATAGGAATCCTTCATGGTGCAATTCAATATGTTAATCAAAATTCAGATGGTCAAATAGAAGAGACTGATTCAATTTCTGCTGGACTTGATTATCCTGGGGTTTCTCCACTTCATTGTTTTTTAAAAGATACAAAGAGGGCAAGATATACAGCAGCGAGTGATGAGGAAGCTTTAAACGCTTACAAGCTTGTAACAAAATTTGAAAAATTAAGACCTTCTCTAGAGCCAAGTCATGCTTTTTCTGTTGCAATAAATGAATCAAAAAAATTGAGTAAAGATACTATCGTGGTAGTTAACAGTTGTGGGGATGCTTACAAGGACCGTAAGATTTTAGAGAAAAGATTAGGAAAAAAATATGTTAAATCCAATTAGTGTTGCATTTAAAAAAGCAAAAAAGGAAAATAGACCAGCTTTACTAACTTATACTGTTGCTGGTGATAGTTCAAAAAAACAATCTTTAGATATACTAAAATCAATCTCTAAAAACGCTGATATTTTGGAAGTGGGTGTGCCACATAACACTCCTGTTGCAGACGGAAATCAAATTCAAACTAGTGCATATAGAGCAATCAAAAATGGAATTAAGATAAAAGATATTTTCAAAATTGTTAAAGACTTTAAAAAATTTAATAAAAAAAAACCAATTATACTTATGGGTTATTTTAATATGATCTTTCAATATGGTGAAAATAA
>CETM01026906.1_pt1 | contig 15605 bp, 14 predicted proteins | sample 361451 | NCBI WGS metagenome assembly CETM01 (sample SAMEA2622690, study PRJEB7988) | marine metagenome | isolation source: saline water (ENVO:00002010), including
TATAGCCGTTGTAACTCAATTACTACCTGTTTTCAAATCAAAACCGACATATGTCATGGGCTTTCAAGAAAGAAGGACACATTAATATAACTGAGATGCGTTCATCAATTTGAATAATCGTCTGTCTCCTTTGGTATTCGCTCCTTTTTTCAAAATCTTGGGGGTTAGTTTGATAGTTAGCGGTTGTTTTATCCCCTAAAAATCGGCGAAAATAGAGAACCGAACGAGAAACCGCCGTTAGCCTGGTTTTCAACGACTCAGGAGCTTCATTTGGTACGTATTTTACGCAAGTACTTCCCCGTCTTCCTTTTATTGATTGCCGGCATTTCCGTCGTTTGGGCAATTAATCTCGGGACATTACCTCCGGCAGACTTCGTGTTCAACAATGGAACGGAAGTCAAGACAATCGATCCTGCCAAGGCGACCGGAGTTCCGGAAGGACGCGTAATTAATGCCCTATACGAAGGTTTGTTACGTAGTGTTCCTGATGGTGAGCCGGACGAGTTAGGCAGAACGCCGACCAAGCCCAAAGCGGTTGCCATGGCAGACTCGTATCAGGTCAGTGAAGACGGCACGGTCTACAGTTTCCATATTCGTGAAAATGCCAACTGGACCAATGGTGATCCGGTTACAGCAGAGGACTTTGCCTGGTCCTGGATGAGATTCCTGCATCCGGAAACAGCTTCGGAATATAACTACCAACTTTTCTATGTGAAGAATGCTCAGAAGTTTGCTTCGGTTGACTTGCATATTGGCGATCCTGTCGAAGTCGAGATGGATGACCGGCCAGTCTCCGGGCAGATGTTTCCACGAGGCACGGTGCGACGAGGTACATTGCTGGAACTCATTCAGCCTGATGCCGACGAAGAACATGCAGAGGAAGGTGGTGATGATGGACATGGCGGTGGCGGCATTTCAGGTCCTGCATTGTTCGTCGTGGAGTTTCCATCGGGGGACAGCACAGAAATTCAGGTAGTCACGACGCAGGATCCTACCGATCAAGCCATTCAGTCACTTGTTGATTCGTATCACGGTGAACAGGACTTAACCACCATCACATCGGTTCAGCATGTCCTGTTTGACTTCGACCATGTTGGAATCAAAGCCAAATCGTTGCACGACTTTGAAGTCACACTCAATAGCCCAACCCCTTATTTTCCGGAACTGGCCGCCTTTTACCCGCTGCATCCGGTCCATCGGGGAAGCCTGGAAAAACATGGCGATCGTGAATTTACTAAGCCTGGCTTTATTGTCAGCAACGGTCCGTTTGTTTTACGCGAACGTCGAATTCGAGACCGCTTGCGACTGGTAAAGAACGAACATTACTGGAATGCCGAAAGTGTTGCGTTGAATTCAATAGATGTGCTGGCAATTCAGTCTGAAACAACCAGTCTGAATATGTTTCTCAACGGTCAACTCGACTGGGACACGAAGCCCCCGAATACGCTTGTTCCGATGCTCAGGGATCGAGATGAATTTGTCTCGACTCCATTTCTGGCAGTCTATTTCTATCGAATCAATACTTCTAAGCCGCCGCTGGACAATCCCTTAGTGCGTCAGGCACTCAACATGGGCATCGATAAGAAATCGATCGTGGACAACATCGTCAAAGGTGGTCAGGTGCCGGCACGCAGTCTCGTTCCTCCGGGCATGAATGGTCATCAGAGTAGTTTCTGTGGCGAGTATAACCCACAGGAGGCGCAGCGACTTTTGGCTGAAGCTGGTTTCCCAAATGGCAAAGGGTTACCGACCATTGAGATTCTTTACAATACGGCTGATAGCCACCGGGATATTGCCGAAGTGATCCAGCAGGATTGGAAAAAGAATCTGGGCATCAATGTTTCGCTTAGAAACCTTGAGTGGGGAACGTTTCTCGATACACTTCGCATCGGAGATTACATGGTTTCACGTTCCGGCTGGATTGGTGATTATGCAGACCCCAATACGTTTCTGGATATGTGGGTAACCGATGGACCTAACAATCAAACCAAATGGTCCAACGCATTTTATGACGAAGGGATTGAACGAGCCAAGTACGAGCCAGATCCTGCCAAACGGATGGAAATCTTTCAGCAGATTGAACAGAAGTTAATGGACGAACAGCCGATCATTCCCATTTACTTCTACGTCTCGCTCAATATGGTTAACATCCGAGTGCACGGTTTTAGTGCCAACTTACAGGATGTGCATCCGCTGCATCTGCTTTCTCTCGAATCAGACGGAGCAGAGGATTAATGCAAGTACTGACCTTCCTGCTCAAACGATTTGGCTGGATGATCATCACCGTCTGGATTGTCTTCACCGTCTCGTTTTTTTTGATGCGGCAAATACCGGGTGGCCCGTTGAATGGCGAGCGTGTTCTATCTGAAGCTGTACGTGCCCGTCTGGAAGCCCGTTACAATCTTGACGCACCGATCTCAGAACAGTACTTCACCCATCTGTGGAATACCGTGCGTCTGGATTTTGGCCCCAGTTTTAAACTGCAGGATTACACGGTCAATGAGATTCTTGCTCAGGGATTTCCCGTCTCAGCCGCTCTGGGAATTCTAGGAATGGTTTTTGCCATCACCATTGGAATGACGTCAGGGGTGGTATCCGCTGTGCGTCGTAACAGTGCCTATGACTATTCGTTCATGATGATGGCAACATTGGGAATTGCGATTCCCAACTTTGTGCTGGCCGCCATGCTTATTGTTATTTTCGTATTTAACCTCCAGATGTTTCCGGCTGCCGGTTGGGGAGATTTAAATCAAATCATTCTGCCAGCCTTCTGCCTCGGTGCACCCTTCGCCGGATACATCGCCAGATTAACGCGGACCGGTATGCTCGAAGTCCTTGGTAATGATTACATCCGCACCGCTTACGCCAAAGGGTTGAATCCTCGTACCGTCGTGATGAAACATGGTTTACGTGGCGCATTACTTCCAGTCGTTTCCTATCTGGGACCTGCCATTGCCGGTATCCTCACCGGATCACTTGTCCTGGAACGAATCTTTGTCATCCCGGGAATGGGAAGCCACTTTATCGAAGCTGCCATTCAACGCGACTATACGCTCGCCATGGGAGCTCTACTTACCTATACCGTCCTGTTGTTTGGCATGAATACGTTGGTGGACCTGGCGTACTCGATTATCGACCCCCGAGTCAAATTGGAATAGCGAGCCCTGGAAGCCAACCATCCTATAAACCTTCTTCACCAACGACGAACCAACCATGCCGATTCCTAACCAACCACCAAGCGAGCTCGAAAGGCTGGCAGCAATTCTCCAGGAAGCACACGATGTGCATGGAGTCTCGTTGTGGGCCGACGCCTGGAAACGGTTGAAACGAAATAAAGCGGCGATGATTTCGTTGTGGTCTCTGCTTACGATCGTCCTGTTGGCAATCTTAACTCCATTACTGCCTTTACAGTCGCCCATTTATCAGGATGTAAAGAATCGAGAGCTTTTGCCGCCACAATGGGAGGGTTTTTCGTTAGGCATCAAACAATATGACGAAGAAACGGCGCGTCTCATCGCGGAGGCCGATTTACAGGTAGCAGGCAACGCCAAACATAAAGAACTCATGACCGAGGTGGAAGCCCGCGAGCAAAAACACCCGATTAATCTGTACTGGAACGACCCCAACTTTCTCACGAAACCTCTGATCTCTTTGCGTTTGCTGCTGTTCGGTGACTTTTGTATCCCGTCGATCTTTGGCACGGACAAGTTGGGGCGAGACGTGTTGTCGAGGGTCTTCTGGGGATCCCGTATTTCTCTGGCATGTGGTTTCATCGCCACGCTGGTTTCGTTGATGATCGGAGTCAGTTACGGAGCAATCTCCGGCTATATGGGAGGTTGGGTTGATAACCTGATGATGCGGTTGGTCGACGTGTTCTACTCGATCCCGTTTATCTTCATTGTCATTTTCATCATGTCCTTCCTTTCAAGTCCTGATGTTCGAGAAGTATTACAGGAATATCACATCGGTCAGATTCATGTCTTCTTCCTTTTAATCGGAGCTATTTACTGGCTTACCATGGCACGCGTGGTTCGCGGACAGGTAATTTCGTTGAAAAACGAGCAGTTCGTAGAAGCGGCAAAAACCATCGGTGCCACGCGGATGCAGATCGTCTTTCGCCATTTGGTCCCCAACGTAATGGGAATTGTGATCGTCTATCTGACACTCACGATCCCGGCTGTCATCCGCTTTGAAGCTTTTCTTTCTTTTCTGGGAATGGGAGTCGAAGCTCCGAATATTTCCTGGGGCCTGTTAGTGAATGAAGGAGTTCAGGTGATTACCATCATCAAAACCTATTGGTGGATGATTGCCTTTTCAGGAATGGCATTAGCCACCACTCTGTTTGCATTAAACTTCCTTGGCGACGGTGTCCGGGATGCACTCGATCCGAAACTCAAAAACAAGTAAATCATCAGCTCAAAAAACTCATCAAGGTAGTCTCACTCAATTACTATGTCTCATTCAACCGAACCCATACTTCAGATACAAAACCTCCAGGTGGAATTCCACACGGATAGTGGTGTTGTGCGGGCAGTGAACGGAGTGAGTTTTGATTTGTATCCGGGGGAAACCCTGGGAATTGTGGGTGAATCCGGGTCTGGTAAGTCTGTCACGAATCTGTCACTGATGGGGCTCATACCACAACCGCCGGGAAAAATAGCCGGTGGGAAGGTGCTCTACAACGGGCAAAACCTGTTGGAGCTTAATCAGCGACAATGGCAGCAGGTTCGTGGTAAGAAGATCGCTATGATTTTTCAGGATCCCATGACGGCCTTAAATCCGTTTCTGACGGTCGAGGAACAGCTGATTGAAGTCACGATGCTGCATATGCAACTCAACCGAGCTCAGGCAACGGAACATGCGATTGAAATCCTCAGGAAAGTGGGAATTCCCGGGGCTGAGAAGCGAATTCGGGATTATCCGCACCAGTTCAGCGGAGGCATGAGACAGCGAGTCATGATTGCAATGGCGATCTCGTGTCAGCCGGATATCCTCATTGCGGATGAACCGACCACAGCGTTGGATGTTACTATTCAGGCTCAGATTCTAGAGCTTATGAAGAGTATGCAGGAAGAGTTTGGGACGGCCATTATCTTCATCACGCATGATTTAGGCGTGGTGGCCAGTATCTGTGACCGGGTGATGGTTATGTACGCCGGCCGCAAAGTCGAACAGTCGACAACCAGAGAAATCTTTCGTCAACCTCGTCATCCCTACACGGTCGGCCTCTTAAATTCCGCACCCCGCTGGGATCAGGGCGAGGATGATTTGCAGGCGATCGATGGGCAGCCACCGGACCTGCTCAATCTACCTCTCGGATGTTCCTTCAATCCCCGTTGTCAATTTGTCCAGGATTCCTGTTTACAGGACACGCCACCACTGGTGGCACTTGAAGGTGAAACTCCTCATCAACATGCCTGTCTGCAGGATATTACGCAGACAGAGGAGGATCACTCGTCATGAGTACGCCGTTATTACAAGTCCGGGATTTGAAAGTTCATTTCAAGCCTCCGCGTCGTGGATTTGGTAAAGCTCCCGCAGCAATCCGAGCAGTGGATGGTGTGAGTTTTGATGTGGAAGCCGGGCAGACGCTTGGATTGGTAGGTGAATCAGGTTGTGGCAAATCGACTACCGCACGGGCTGTGCTGAATCTGATTCGCAATGCTCACCGGGAAGGAGAGGTCATCCTCGATGGCACTCAGATAGACCATCTCGGTGAAGCGGCGATGCGTCCTTACCGAGCCAAGGCACAAATGGTGTTTCAAGATCCCTTTGCCTCGCTCAATCCCCGTATGACGGTGGGTAAGATTATCCGCGAACCGATGCGCAATTTTGGATTGGGTCTTTCCGACCAGGACGAACAGCTGGAAGTCATCCGATTGATGGAGCTGGTGGGGATCAATCCGCGATATATGAATCGCTATCCCCATGAATTCTCGGGTGGACAACGGCAAAGAATCGGGATTGCACGGGCCTTGGCAGTCCAACCTCAATTGATTGTTTGTGATGAAGCAGTTAGCGCTCTGGATGTTTCTATTCAGGCTCAGGTCATTAACTTGTTAATGGACCTGCAGCAAAAACTAGGCGTTGCCTATGTCTTTATCTCTCATGATTTGGCAGTCGTCCGTCATATTGCCAACCGGGTCGGAGTGATGTATCTGGGACGTATCGTAGAGCTTGCCAGCTCCGATGAGCTTTATCGAGATCCGAAGCATCCCTATACTAAAGCGTTATTATCTGCAGCCCCGGTTCCGGATCCAGATCAGAATGTGAGTCAAAAGCGAGTCAAACTAGAAGGGGAAGTTCCTTCTCCCGATATCGTCTACCCCGGTTGTCCCTTCGCGGATCGCTGTCCTGAAGTACTCGATCAATGTCATGCAGTGGCTCCGCAACTATCCACCGAGGCTCATAAAGTGTCCTGTTTGCTGTTTGAGGATTTTTAAAAGATGGGCCTATCAGTAAAACAGTTTAGTAAGCCGCTACTGATCGTCTGGATTATGGCGTACATCGGGTTGATTTCCGCGATCGTCGTGAATATGCAACAGGCTCGGGAACGAGTCGTAGACGCTCCGGATCAGGTTCGTCAGAAAGACCAATCAGATTGGGAAGCCTGGGTCAATAAATCTAACCAACACCAGGATGGGCAGTTGCCTGTCGAACGCAAGGAAATTGACTTAAAGTATAGACCCGTGAGTAATATGACGACGTTGCTGACTCAGTATTACGGCGTCTGTCTGACCGGCTTGATCGTGTTCTCAACATTGATCTTTGGCGCTGTGGTGTATATGTTTCACGGAGTGACAGGAGCGAAGGCCGCTGGCCCAATTACGCTCGAGCAAGAACTGGCCGGAATGCAATCCGGCGAGGAAAGAAATTAAGCGATGCCTGCCAAACGTGTAAAACAGAAAGCCGGAGAGACTTCGAGTGCTTCCACCGGATCCACTTCCGCACTTTCCCAACGCCCGGAGTTTAATACGGTCTGTTGGCAACCTCGCACTCAGCCCGTTCTGTTCTTTGGCGTGCTTAGTGCTTATACCGTAGCCGTTTTCATGGTTTATTGGTTCAGTAGCGACTGGACGATGACTGCCATTTCTGTTTGCTCGTTCTTGCTTGTGTCCTGGCGGTTATGGATGCCTGTGAAGTTTCATATCGGGCCCACTGGTATCATTCAATCTGTTTTGGGGCAACAACGACAACTTGGTTGGGGCTACGTTCAACAGATTCAGACTCAGCGAGGCGGAGTGCGAATTCACTATCAAACAGCGGAACCTCAGTTTGGCCTGAGCAGAACCATTGTGATCTCTGTTCCCTTCTCACATCAGGATGCACTGGTCTCCACCATTGAGTACTACCTCATCGAAAAGTAGATTGGTGTTCAAAGAACTTCAATTAGTACACCAAGGAATGCATAGGTTTTAAGCATGTCTGAACATGTGTTGGTTCTGGGAACGCACAACCAGAAAAAACGGATTGAACTGGAACAACTACTCGCTCCACTGGGATTAACCTTAAGGACTCTGGCGGATGTTGAGAATGCGATTGAGGTGGACGAGACCGGTACGACATTTGCCGAAAACGCGGCATTGAAAGCCAGTCAGCAAGCACAGAATTTGGGAATGTGGGTGATGGGGGAGGACAGCGGGATTTCGGTGGTTGCATTAAACAACGAGCCGGGTGTCTATTCCGCTCGCTACAGTGACCCCGGCGCCACCGACCAGCGAAACAACGAGAAGGTACTGGCAGAACTGGGAGACTTACCTCTGGAGAAACGAACGGCTTTTTATACATGTCATATGGCGATTTCGGATCCCTCCGGAGAAATTCGGGCAACTGCCGAGGATTATTGCTATGGTCGCATGCGGTTTGAACCTGCCGGCGAAAATGGATTTGGTTATGACCCGTTGTTTGAAATTCCGGAATATCATAAGACCTTTGGAGAGCTTGGTCCAAGTATCAAAAAAGTGCTAAGTCATCGTAGTCGTGCCATGCGGAAGATAACTGCTGAAATAAAAAGTTTAATGGCGACCGGAGGTCTGTAAAGGGACGGATTCCAGGCCTCGATTCGACGAAATCGGCCTATCCTCACAAACTTGGTTTTTGATACGCTTACGCCCTCAAATTACTTTCAATTTGGACGGGTGTTAGATGAAGAGCACGAGAATTACGGGATTCGTATTAGCCAGTTTGACGCTACTCACGTTGGGCAGCTCCACCGTGCGTGCGGAGAACCCATTTGACTATCTGTTTTTCCCTTTCCAAAAAGTGGACGCGGATCCGGCCAAACGATATGTAATCACACAGGAGCAGGGGCCGTGGATGGTGATGGCCACTTCATTTCGTGGTTCCGGTGCTGAGAAACAAGCACACGATCTGATTCTTGAATTACGCAAAGAGTATAAACTTGAGGCGTTCATGCATCGCAAGTCGTATGATTTTTCCAATAAGGTGGAAGGCCGGGGAATCGACAGGTACGGCAAGCCCAAGCAGATGGTTTATAACCGCAATGTGCAGTTCGACGAAATTGCAGTCCTGGTTGGTAATTTTGAATCGCTTCAGTCAGACGATGCTCAGGAGCTTCTAACCAGGATCAAAACGATGCATCCCCGGACGCTGGGAGCAGAACCGGAAGCAGGCACGGCACAGGTTTATGCCGGATTGCGTTCGATTCAACGAAAACTCAATTTAAGTGCAGATAAAAAAGGTCCGATGGGCCGGGCGTTTATTATTAGAAATCCATTGATGCCTGCCGAATACTTTACACAAAACTCGGTTGATCCGTTTGTCGAACGCCTCAATAGCGGAGTGGATCACAGCCTGCTCAAGAATCCGGGCAAGTTTACTGTTCAGGTTGCTACATTTCGAGGTAAAGTCGTTTACGACATTGAGAAAAACTACGATGCTGAAGCAAGCGTCTCAGACAGCCTGGTAAAGGCAGCCGAAAACGCTCATAAGCTCGTAGTTGCATTGCGAAAGCAGGGCATCGAAGCTTATGAATATCATGATCGCCATGAAAGCGTTGTCTGTGTTGGCAGTTTTAATAAACTGGGCACACGTCAGCTCGATGGCAAGATTAACCTGGAACCGCGCGTCGCGGCAGTCATGAAAGCTTATGGCGCTCAACGAGTACAAATCCCGAATTCAAGTCAATTCGGCTTGCGACCGCGAACATTGGGCGGCATTCAGTTTGACATTCAGCCACGGCCTGTGCACGTGCCGAAAAAATCAATTGGCTCGAGTTATCTATCGCGCTTTTAAACCCGCTGCTTAGACGACCAGACGAGCCAGAATGCGATCGCCTTCCACTCGCTCGGCGATGACTTTGACCAGCGAACCAATCATTGCTTCTTCGCCGGTGAATTGAACTGGCGCGTAGCGACAGGCTGTTCCCACCAATTGGCCATCACTGTTTCGATCTTTCGCTTCAACCAGAACCTCTAATTCAGACCCGATCAGACTGGCAAAGTACTCTTCACGCATCTGATCTTCAACAAGCCCTAATTGCTTACCACGATCTTTCTTTACTTGTTTTGGAAGTTGGTTTTCCATTTCTGCCGCAGGCGTGCCTCGCCGCGCCGAGAACGGGAACATATGAATTTTGGAAAAGCCAACTTGTTGGACAGTATCCAGAGTCTCTGCAAATTCCGCTTCCGTTTCCCCGGGGAACCCCACAATGACATCGGTGGTAAAGGAGGGGTTCTCTAAGGCTTCACGGATTAAGTTGCAGCGGTTGATAAATGTCTTCTTACTCCACCGGCGACGCATTCGACGAAGGACAGAGTCCGAACCACTTTGCAGGCAGATATGCAGGTGCGGAGTGATCTTCTCTTTGAATTCAGCCATGACAGCGATCAGTTCTTTGGTAACTTCGGTCGCTTCAATACTTGAGATGCGGATGCGGAAATTTCCGGGACGCTGAGCAATTTCCTGCACAAGGTTGGCCAGTCGAATCCATTCTTCCCGCGGTTTGTGCATATTCCAGTCAACTCCATAGTGACCGATATGAATGCCGGTGAGTACAATTTCACGATATCCATTAGCAACTAATCGATCGACTTCATCGAGGATATGTTGCATCGGGCGACTGGTCAGCGCTGGGCGAACATGGGGAATAATGCAGTAACTACAACGTAACAGGCATCCATCCTGAACCTTCACATAGGCGCGGTGACGGTTTCCAAACCCGGAGATACCGGTGGGGATATCGACCACACCAAAGCGTCCCAGCATGTCCGGTAACTCTCGTTTGTCAGTGACCACTTCGGCTACGTTTGGTAGGGCTTCGACTTCTTCCGGCGCACGTGTCGCATAGCAACCCATGACTACGATACGAGAGTCCGGGTTTTCTCGTGCCAATTGACGGATGACTTTGCGGCTTTTGGAATCCCCTTCATTCGTGACCGTGCAGGTATTTACGATACAGAGATCAGCCTTTTCATCCTGCTGGGCATCTTCATAACCAATCCGTGCCAGTCCTTCCCGAATGAATTCGGTTTCGTACTGATTGACTTTGCAACCAAGGGTGACAGTTTTTAGTTTCGCTGACATGATTCTTATAGATAGGGCTTATTCGACCGGTTCAATCGTAGCGTACATGGAACCCTGGCAATTGGCAATGAGTTCATCTTTACCATACGCATGTATTTGGTCTCGTTTAAGTTCGGCATGTTCGAGTGTCGTAGTTAAGCAAATTGCCCGACCATTGTTATCAACTCGCATGGCAATTTTGAAACCCTGCTCCAACTTGATGCCAAACAACTCCTTCAGCATGTGGATTACATATTCAAAGGTGTGATCTTCATCATTCCATAAAACCACGTTATAGCGAGGCTGTTGTTTAGGCTGATTGTCGGTTTCGACGATAGGTTGAGCAGTTTGTTGCCCCATGGTTAGGCTCCAAAGAGTGGTCACCTTCTCGGTCTAACACAATAGTCGACCGGCTTGTGAGTCATTATATTGTACGTCTCAGCGGTGACCAAAGCATTTTTGCTCAGACGACCGGTGACAGCGTCTGGTAAACAGCATCCCGTCCTTGGAAAGTTAGCATCAGGAAAGAGTAACGATGGATAAAATATCAGCCTATTTAGATGAGCATCGTCAGCGAAATCAGGACGATCTATTTGAATTACTGCGAATGGCTAGTGTCAGCACCGATAGTCAGTACGAGCTGGAAGTGCGTCGAGCCGGGCAATGGGTGGCCGGGCAGTTCGAAAGCTTAGGATTTGAAACAGAGTTGGTGGAGACCAAAGGGCATCCGATCGTCTACGCCGAATCTCCGCCAGTGGAAGGAGCACCGGTTGTCCTGGTCTATGGCCACTACGATGTTCAGCCACCTGATCCATTGGAAGAGTGGATTACTCCCCCGTTTGAACCGACCGAACGAGATGGCAATGTTGTGGCCCGCGGAGCGACTGACGATAAAGGACAGATGCTGACACATATAAAGAGTGCTCAGGCCTGGATGGAAGCCGAAGGTCACCTTCCGGTTCAACTGAAGTATGTGATTGAAGGCGAAGAAGAATGTGGGAGTTCAAATCTGGATCGATTTTTGCAGGAATACAAAGATCGTCTTCAGGCCGATATCGCTGTGATTAGCGATACGAGCCAGTTTGCCAAAGGACAGCCAGCGATTACTTACGGCCTGAAAGGTATCGTCTATTTTGAGGTTTATCTGGAGGGTCCAAAGCAGGATTTACATAGTGGTACGTTTGGTGGAGGCGTATCGAATCCGGTTAACGCACTCACTCAAATGTTGGGGAAACTGGTCGACGAAAATGGCCGCATTCAGATTCCCGGCTTCTATGATGATGTGATCGATTTGGAAGACCGCGAGCGACAACAGTTTGCAGCACTCCCATTCTCAGAGGAAGAATTCAAATCGAAACTGGGTATTGAGGATGTTCACGGTGAGCAAGGATATACAACCCTGGAGCGTCGTTGGGCTCGACCTACCTGCGACATTAATGGCATCTGGGGTGGGTATCAGGGTGAAGGAGCGAAGACCGTTTTACCCGCTCGGGCAGGCGCCAAATTTAGCTGTCGGCTGGTACCAAATCAGGATCCGAATAAGATCCGTGATGGCGTCCAGGAGATGCTTGAAGGCCTATTGCCTCCGGGGATCAAGATGGAATTAGTTCATCATCATGGAGCACCTGGGGTCGTGGTCTCGCTGGATAGTCCCTATATGGCGGCAGCTGCCGAGGCAATCGAAAAGGGATTTGGCACAAAACCAGTATTTATTCGCGAAGGAGGCTCAATTCCAGTTGTAACCGCCTTCCGTGAATTACTGGGAATCGATACGTTACTACTAGGTTGGGGACTTGATGATGATAATACTCATAGCCCTAATGAAAAATTCTCGTTAGATGATTACTATCGAGGTACACGTGCCAGTGCCCATCTCTGGCAGGAATTAAGCAAAATTACACGGGATTAGACATCGATGCTTGATCGTAAGTTTATTGTTGAAAACGCCGAAGCAGTCGCCAAAAATTGTGAGTTACGAGGAGTCACTGCGGACGTTAACCGTCTCGTGGAATTGGAAAACCAGCGTCGCAAATTATTGCAGCAGGCCGAGCAATTGAATCGTCGAGCCAACGAAGTTTCCAAGTCGATCGGACAGGCATCTTCGGACGAAGAGCGAGAAGAACGTAAAGCCGAAGGACGTGCATTACGCGAGCAAAAAGATGCTGCCCAAAAACAGCATGACGAAGTCGCCGATGCGATCCGGGAGATTCAGTCCGGCATTCCAAATATGACGCACCCGGATGCTCCTGTTGGAGAAGATGACAAGTCTAATCTGGAAGTACGTCGTGGAAAACATGAACCCCCGTTGTTTGGTTTTACGGTTTTAGATCATGTTGAATTGGCAGAAAAACATGATCTGATAGACTTTGAAGCTGGAGCACGCATCGCAGGCACTGGATTTTACTTCCTCAAAAACGACGCAGTGTTGCTGGAACTGGCGTTGCAGCAATATGCGGTCAGTCAGCTGGTAAGTCATGGCTTTACACCTGTGATTACTCCGGATCTAGCCTACAGTGAAATCCTCCATGGTACGGGCTACATTCCTCGTGGCCCGGAAACTCAGATTTACAGCATCGAAAACTCAAATTTGAATCTAGTCGCCACTGCAGAGATTCCCCTGGGGGGAATGATGTCCGGTGAAACATTGGATTCTGAGCAGTTGCCATTGAAGATTTGTGGAATTAGTCACTGTTTCCGCACCGAAGCCGGAGCAGCCGGACGCGCAACTCGTGGACTGTACCGCGTACATCAATTCACCAAAGTGGAAATGTTTGCCTTTACGCTTCCCGAGCAAAGTGAAGAAATGCTCGAGCACTTCTGCCAGATTGAATGTGACCTATTCGATAGTCTCGGAATTCCCTATCGCGTGGTGGACACGGCGACTGGTGACCTCGGAGGACCGGCTTACCGTAAATATGATCTGGAAGCCTGGATGCCCGGCCGTGGTGAAAATGGCGAGTGGGGGGAGGTTACCAGTACCTCGAACTGTACTGATTATCAGGCTCGACGATTGAATGCTCGATACAAAGTAAAAGGTGAAAAAGGCACGAAATTCCTGCATACACTCAACGGAACAGCGATTGCCATTAGCCGGGCGATCATTGCGGTGATGGAAAACAACCAACAGGAAGATGGGACGATTGTCGTTCCGGAAGTTCTCCGTCCCTATGTTGGCAAGGACGTCATCGGCTAACACGCTTTGGCAGCAGACTCGTTCAGAAATCCTAAGCACTTGGTTGAATTATCGACCGAGTGCTTTTTCGCATAATGCACGGGAGGATTCTATTGACCGGGTTTCAGCAATCGCGCGGAGGATCGGTTCGGTATTACTTGCCCTTGCCAGCAACCAATCTCCGTTTGGCCAACGCAGTTTGAGCCCGTCCGTCCAATCCGCTTCGGCCTCGGGAAATCGCCGGACCAACTCTTCACAGACCGCCTGAGGATCAGCACCTTCTAACGGGATCTTGTCCTTGTAGATTGCGTAAGCGGGAATGTCCTGAGCAATTTCATGTAGCGGGCGTTGTTGTGATGCCATCAGCGCTAAGACTCGCACCATGCCTACGAAACTATCACGAATCAGTCCGACACGGGGATCAATTGGTCCTCCGTTGCCTTCGCCACCAAAACTAGCTCCACAAGAGAGCATTAAGTCAACGACATGGGCCTCGCCCACCGCTGATTCATAACACTGTTGGCCTGCGGCTTCAGCCAAATCATAAGCCATACGGCTTGTGGCACAATTAATAACGACGTTGCCGGGTTGATCAGCCAGAAGTTGCTTCAGGCATAAAGCGAGCGTGTATTCTTCACCGGGATATTGCCCGTTTGCGTCGATTAAGGCCAGGCGATCTGCATCCGGATCCTGACAAAAACCGATATCACATTGGCTACCAATGACTTCTCTGCTGACACTCTCCAGATTATCTGCAGTGGGTTCGGCAGGATGAGCAAATTGTCCATTAGGTTCGGCACCCAGCACTGTAAGCTGGCAACCGAGTGACTCCAGCAGTGGAATGGCCAGGATAGATCCGGATCCATGGTTACAGTCCAGCAGTACTTTGAACTGAGATTTCCTGATCGCTTCCACGTCAACTAAATCAAGCAGCTTCTGTAAATGAAGGAGGTGTGTATCGTTGAGCTCCGTTTTTGTAGCCGTTTGTGAGGGTTCAGTAGGTGCAGCACCCTGTCGATACAACTCGAGCAGTTGAGCGCCCTGATCGGCATTGAGAATCCGTCCGTCCGGGCCGTAAAGTTTAAGTCCGTTGTATTCAGGGGGATTGTGGCTGGCCGTAACCTGAACAGCCCCGGCTGCTCGCTGTTCTAGAATCTGAATGCCGACAGTGGGCGTGGCCATGATGTCGGCATAGAGAACATGACGGCCAAATTTGATAAGCGTGTTGGCAACCCATTCGCAAATCATCTCCCCGGATGCACGCCCGTCGCGACTTAATACAATGGGGCCCTGAGCATCCCTTTCATTTAGCTGCAACGCGTAAGCCGAAATGTACCGCTCAATCAACTCCTGAGTCAGCGAGTCCCCGACGATCGCACGCAGGCCGCTAACACTAATGATGGGTTGGGAAGGCATGAATGTTGATGATATCGCTAATGGGCCAATGGGTCTAACGCCAATTGCTTGAGTGCGGCAATCATATCCGTAAACCGGTTCGTTTGAAATAGCTATATCCACTGTGTCAATATTGTGATTAAAATTCAAACACGCTGAGAATATTCAGGTACGAAGGATGTGAGTTTCCGCAACTCCATAGTGAGATAATTGACGATATGCGAAAATTGAAATGGTTGGGAGCACTACTTTTGTTTCCGGCAACATTAGCCTGGAACTTCCTGTTGGGTCGAATCCTGAAGATTCGCAACTGGTGGGATTTCATCGATGAAAAGGTGATCGTCGGAGCGTTTCCCTTTCCCTTTGATGTCAACCGGATGGCGGCGGATGGAGTTCGAGCGGTAGTGAATACCTGCGATGAATACGGAGGGCCGGTTTCTCAGTATCAAAAACATTCCATCCAACAATTGAGGATTCCCACGATCGATTTCACTCCACCTTGTTTCGACGATGT
>CETM01200865.1_pt1 | contig 15588 bp, 16 predicted proteins | sample 361451 | NCBI WGS metagenome assembly CETM01 (sample SAMEA2622690, study PRJEB7988) | marine metagenome | isolation source: saline water (ENVO:00002010), including
AGCAAGCATTAATTATTAAAAATACTCTTACCAAAAATATTGAAAGTTTGAATCTTATTTCTAACAAAGAAAGAAAGATACTAAGAAATGAAAAATATATTAATATTACTTCTCAAATTTAGGAACCGTGACAAATTTTATATTTTTTTCCTGAGCCACATGGACAAGGATCATTTCTTCCAATCTTTTTAGCAATAATTCTATTTGGTTGCTTTATTTTATTAGGCACTTTACTCTCTTTTTTTTCATTTATAAGCTCTATACCAAACAACGTCTTTAAAACTTTTTCATTTTGATTTGATAACATTTCATCAAAGTAATTAAATGATTCTCTTTTATATTCAAAGAATGGATCTTTTCCACCTAAGGCTCTCAAATTGACACTCCCGCGTAACATATCCATTGCAGCTAAATGCTCTCTCCAATCTTTATCTAACTGAAATAACATTACCCTTTTTTCTGCAAATTCAAAAAGATCTTCTGAATATTTATGTTTTTTATCTTTTAATTTTTGATTTACTTGATCTTTAATTCTTTTGGTAATTTCCTCTTCATCTACTCCTTCTTCGTCAAACCACTTAAAAATTGGTAAATTTAATCTGAAAGTATCATCAATTTTTTGTTTAAGTTCTTCAGCATTCCATTCATGAGAGTATTTTTTTTGAGGCATATTATCAGAAACTTTTTCATCAATATAATCCTCTATCATTTCATTTATGATTTTAGTTTGATCATTTGTTGTAAGTATTTCTTTTCTATTTTGGTAAATTATTTTTCTTTGATCATTCAAAATATCATCAAACCTTAATATTTGTTTTCTTAAATCATAATTATGCGACTCGACTTTTTGTTGAGCTCTTTCCAGAGACTTTGTTATTAATGAATGAGTAATTACTTCGCCTTCTTTAAGACCTAACTTTCCTAAAACATTTTCAAGTGTTTTTGATCCAAAAATTCTCATCAAATCATCTTCTAATGATAGAAAAAAAACACTTTCCCCAATATCACCTTGTCTCCCAGATCTGCCTCTTAATTGATTATCAATCCTTCTACTTTCATGTCTTTCAGTCCCAATTACCAGAAGTCCTCCAGAGTCTATTGCTCTATTTTTTAAATCTTGATCATCATTTCCTAGTTTAATGTCAGTACCTCTTCCTGCCATATTAGTTGATATGGTAACATTTCCTGGCATGCCTGCTTTTTCTATAATTTCTGCTTCTTTTTCGTGATGTTTAGCATTTAAGATAGAATGAATTATGTTTTCTTTTTTTAAAAAATTTGAAATTAATTCTGAATTTTCTACAGAAGTTGTACCAATCAATATTGGTTGTTTTTTTGCATGACGTTCTTTTACTAAACTTATTACTGCTTCATACTTTTCTTTTTTTGTCATATATATCTGGTCGTTCTGGTCATTTCGATTAATTTTTAAATTAGGAGGAATTGGAACAACGCCCAAATTATAAATTCCTTCGAACTCACTTGCTTCAGTGACTGCAGTACCTGTCATTCCACTTAATTTACTATAAGATCTAAAAAAATTTTGATATGTTATAGATGCAATTGTCTGATTTTCTTTCTGAATTGATAAGTTTTCTTTTGCTTCAATTGCTTGATGTAAACCATCGCCATATCTTCTTCCTTCCATAGGTCGCCCACTTAGTTCATCTATTATTACAATTTGTTTATCTTTTATTATATAATCTTTATCTTTAATAAATAATTTATGAGCTCTTAATGCTTGAATAATATTATGATTTAGGGACATGTTATCTAGATCCTGAAGAGTACCTTCTTTAATCAGGTTATTTTCTAAGAGTAGTTTTTCAGCAAATTCCATCCCGTCGTTGGTAAGGAGTATGCTCTTACTTTCTTCGTTTAATTCATAATCAGATTCTTTAAATAATTTGATAATACTGTTTATTTTAGGAAACAATTCTACAGAAGCATTTGACTCTGCAGAAATTACTAGTGGAGTCCTTGCTTCATCTATTAATATGCTATCTACTTCATCAACAATAGCAAATGCTTCTTTCTTAAAACAAAGACTATCAAAGTCACCTTTTAAATTATCTCTTAAATAATCAAAACCAATTTCGTTATTTGTTGCATAAACCACTTCATTTGAATATTCTTTAGGTCTTATTTCATGATTTGTTTCTGAATTAACACAACCAACAGATATATTAAGAAAATTATATATTTTACCCATCCATTCAGAATCTCTTTTTGCTAAATAATCATTTACAGTAATTACATGAACTGATTTACCGGCAATAATATTTAAATAGACAGGTAAAGTTGCAGCAAGTGTTTTTCCTTCACCTGTTTTCATTTCAGCAATTTTGCCTTCATGCAAAACAATACCTCCAATTAGCTGAACATCGAAGTGCCGCATATTTAATGTTCTTAACGAAGCTTCTCTTACTACAGCAAAAGCCTCAGGTAAAATTTCTTCAATTGATTTATTTTTTTCATTATATTCTTTTTTAAAAAATTCAGTTTTATTTTTTAAATCGGAGTCACTAAGTTGCGCAATTTCAGCCTCATAACTGTTAATTTTTTTTACAATATTTTCATATTTTTTTAGGTTATTTGACCCTAGACCTTTAAATAATTTATTAACGATATTAAGCATATTATGATATGTGGCTGTTATCATATGAAATTCAAGAATGCCACAAAGGATTTAAATCTGAAAGGTAATGAGAGGCTATTTACAAAATTAAAATCTCCATTTGCACCTTTAGATTATAAGGATCTAAAGCCTGAAGGATTTAATATTTTTACTTTTCATTCAGGTTATAAAAAATTTAAAGATGATCTTCTAGTTATAATTTTTAAAAATATTGTAAATGTAGCTTGTAAATATTCTTTAACAAGTATGCCTTCAGCACCTATTATTTGGGATAAAAGAAATAATAAAGGTTCATGTAAAGCTCTAATAGTTAATTCTGGTAATGCAAATGCACATACTGGCAAAGAAGGTTTACAAAACATAGATGAATACACAGGATTTTTATCAAATATTTTAAAATGTCCTTTAAAACAAATATTGGTTTCCTCTACAGGGGTTATTGGGGAACAATTAAATCCTAATTTAATTTCAGATCAAATAAAGAATATAAATTCTTCAATCGAAAAAAAACTTATAGATGCTGCTAGATCTATATGGACAACAGATACTTTCGTAAAGACATCAGTCTACAATTTAAAAATTAAAAATAAAAATATTAAAATATATGGTTTTGCAAAAGGCTCAGGAATGATTAGTCCAAATATGGGTACTATGTTGGCATATATTTTTATTGATTGTAAAATATCCTCAAAGTTGTTAAATAAACTGTTGTCTGATAATGTTGAAGATACCTTTAATTCAATTTCAGTTGACAGCGATACCTCAACCAGTGACACGGTGATGCTTTTCTCTAATCCTATCAATGAAATTAATGTAAGTAATAATTTTAAAAAAATTTCAAATACTGTTAGAATGGTAATGAGAGATTTAGCATATAAAATAATTTCAGATGGGGAGGGTATTAAAAAATTAATTAAAGTTGAGGTTAAAAAAGCAAAAAATAAAAGCCAAGCAAAAAAAATTGCGTTTGCAATTGTTAATTCTCCACTAGTTAAGACAGCAATCGCAGGAGAGGATGCAAATTGGGGACGTATAGTAATGGCAATAGGAAAAACTCAAGAAAATATAAATCAAGACAAGATAATAATAAAATTTGGTGACAATATTTTAGCAAAAGATGGCAAGATTTTTAATAAAATAAATCTATCAAAAATTAATAAATATATGAAAAATAAATTTATAGATATTCAAGTAAATCTTAATTTGGGAAAAGCATCAAGTATAGTTTATGGAAATGATCTAAATAATGAATATATAAGAATTAATGCAGATTATAGATCTTAGTTATTTTATAAAATCTTTAAGATCGTGTTTTGCTTCTCCAGGTTTAATTGGTTTTTGTTGTGATGGATGATCTTTCCATCCTGATATAATAAAAAAATTAGTAATCAGTTCAAAGTTTTTATTTAAGTTTTTTTTATAATTTTTTTCTAATAGTTGAAAATATATCTTTTTTTCAAATTTTGTTTTTTTATCTTCATGATAATAAGATAAATTCATTGACTTAACATCATTAATTAAATTATTAAACTTGACATACTCTAACCTTACATTCTCAATATCTACTAAGGGAATTTTGAAATTATTTATTTTAAGATAATCAATTATTCTATGTAAGTCACTAGTTTTGTTAAATCTATTATAAGCGCCACCATACAGCTGTAAATCTGTATCTATCATTGCTTTTCTTAATAGTTGAAAATTGTTTACATTTGGTAATGTTGCAAGAAATAAACCATTAGGAATTAATGAAACAATTATTTTTTTAAAAATCATTTCAAGATTATTACTAAAACTTAAAAATAAATTACTCAAAATTAAATCATATTTTTTTGGTATTTCTGACCAAAGATCTAAATCATCTAATACTTTTATTGAGAATTTAGAATCTAAAATTCTGTTGTTTTTCCTCTTAAAGTCATAAATTGTGACTGAAGAATCTTTATATCTCTTTAAAATATATTTATTTATATTACTCCCAGCATCTCCAAAAATTAAAATTTTTTTAAATTCTATATTTATAATATCAAGAGAGTCTACAATTCTTTCGCTTATCAAATCAAAAATAAATTCATTTTCATTATTGAGTTCTTTACATCTTAAGTTTTTAAGATATTTTTTATTAATCATTAGATATATATAGTCTATTAATGGAAAAATTTGTAAAAGATATATTAAAAATTATTGTTTCTGAAACTAGCAGTATAAATGCTAAAGTCAGAGGTGTAAATTTATTAGAATTGCTTAAAATAAAACTGCTTGAAAAAATAGTAACTACAGTCAACAACCAAACATTTACTTTTGAAAAAAAACAAGAATATATTGAAAACATAAATCAAGAATCTCGACAAATTAGAGTATCCTTTCAATATTTTATTAGTTCATTGGCAATTAGTAAAAAAATTATTGATTCTGATTGTTTATTTTTAATATTTAATGAGCCCTCCAATATTGATATATTTACTGATGAAAAGAACTTTACAAGTATATTGTTATATAAAAACACTGGACTAACTTTACCAAAAGATACAATTATTAATTCAAAATTTAATAAAAATACTTTTTTACTTGAAATAAGTTATAAAGACGTAGAATAAATATTGAAAAATTTAAAATTTAAATAATATAATATAAAGTGATTGTTTTTAACCTATTATGTAATGATTGTGATTATTTTTTTGAGGGCTGGTTTGATAATACTAAAGCTTATAATTCACAAAGAAAAAATAAATTAATTAACTGTCCAGATTGTGAAGGCACAAGCATAAATAAAGCTTTAACTGCTCCTAATTTGTCTAAAAAAAGTAATGCTAAGATAGTAAAAAATAAAAAGACTCTAGCAAACAGCATAAATAAAATTAAAAAAATTGTTGAGGAAAATTTTGATTATGTCGGTGATAGTTTTTCTGAAGAAGCAAAAAAAATAAAATATGGTGAAACTAAAGACAGACCAATTTATGGGGAAGCGTCTATAGAGCAAACTAGAGAATTAATTGAAGAAGAAATAAATATTACTCCTCTCCCTTTTCAATCAAATAAAAAAACTAATTAACTTAGTTTGCAACTACAAAAATAGTTTATACTTGTATTTTCACTAAATTGCCAACTAGTTTTAATTAAGTTATAAGTGATTCCTTTAAATTGAATATTTTTAAAATTATTTTTTGATAAAATATATTCAAGTTCTTCAGGTTTTATAAATTTGTAGTAACTATGAGTATTCAGAGGAATCCAATTTAATAAATTTTCAGCTAAGTCTATTGAGAAAAATTTTGATATTAAATTTCTATTAATTGTTGAAATAATTAATATTCCATTTTTTTTTAGATTTATTTTAATTTTTTTAAGAAATTTTTCCCAATCATTCAAATGTTCAAGTACTTCAAATATTATAATTACATCAAATTTTGATTTAATTTTTTCCTTTTCAAAATCTTTTACAGTGTATTTAATTTTATATCTATTTTTCTTAGCATGTTGGTTTGCTACATTAATGTTTTCTTCAACAAAATCTATACCAGTTACTTCTGCACCTAGTTCATATAATTTCTCTGATATTAAACCTCCGCCACAACCTAAATCTAGTATTTTAAGATTATTTAATTTTTTTTTATTTAAGCTTTTAAGTATGTATTCAGTTCTAAGGGGCTGAATATCATGTAGTAATTTAAATTTACCATTTTTTGACCACCATTCTCTAGCTAAAGTTGAAAAATGTTCATATTCGGTGTTTTTTTTATCATTCTTCATGTTATACTTGTTTTTTATACTAATAATAATAATACCCAAATAGATTTAATAACTTACTTTATCAATGAATATTATTGTAATGAAATTTGGCGGAACCTCAGTTGCTAGTTTGAAGAAACTTGAAAATATCGTATCAATAATTACCAAAAAAATTAAAAATAATAAAATCATAGTTGTTTTATCTGCTATGGCAGGTGAAACAAATAAATTGCAAAATTATCTAAATGAGCTAGGGGTGCAAAATTCAATAGAAAGTGATTTAGTTCTAACATCTGGAGAGCAAGTTACAATTGGTTTATTATCAGCGGCCCTAAATAAAAATGACATTAAATCAATACCGCTTTTAGGATGGCAAGTACCTATAATAACAGATGATAGCCATGAAAATGCAAAGATATTAAAAATTGATAATCATAGAATAGAAAAATATTTTAACGACCATGATGTAATTGTTTTAGCAGGGTTTCAGGGAATTAGTATCAATGGTAATATTACTTCACTTGGAAGAGGTGGATCTGATACAACAGCAGTTGCAATAGCATCAGCAGTTAATGCTGAGAGATGTGATATCTTTACAGATGTTGAAGGTGTTTACACTACAGACCCCAACATTTATATTAATGCAAAAAAAATAAATAAAATGTCATATGAAGAAATGCTTGAGATGGCTTCAACTGGAGCAAAAGTTTTACATACTAGATCTGTTGAACTTGCTATGAAAAATAATTTAACACTTCAGGTTCTTTCTTCTTTAACAAAACAGTCAGGAACTTTTGTTGTTGATGAAAAAGAGTTAATCGAAAAAGAAATTGTAAGTGGTGTAAGTTATAGTAAAAATGAAGCAAAAGTAACTATTTCGGGCATATTAGATAAACCAGGTATTTCTGCTAAAATTTTTAGTCTTATGACTGAAAATAACATCAACGTTGATATGATTGTTCAAAATATATCTCAGGATGGAATATCGGCTAATATTACTTTTACTATTAATCAAAAAGATTTAGACTTAACAAAATCTGTACTTGAAAAAGGGAGTTTAGACTACAAATCTCTATCTCTTGATAATAACGTAGCAAAAATTTCTGTAGTAGGAATGGGTATGATGTCTCAATCGGGTGTTGCTGAAAAAATGTTCAAAACACTAGCAAAAAACTCAATTAATATTCTCGCCATTTCAACATCAGAAATAAAAATTAGCGTTTTAATAGATCAAAAGCATACAAATATTGCTGTTAAATCTCTTCATGATGTTTATAAATTGTAAATATATTATATGAAGCATACAGGTGAAATATTAAAAGAAAATAGACTTTCAAAAAAATTAACCTTAGATGATATTTCTCAAGAGTTAAAAATTTCTGTTGAAGTATTAAGTGACATAGAAAATAATATTTTAAAAAATGAAATTAACAGTGTTTTTATTTTAGGTCATTTTAGATCTTACTGTGAGTTTTTAGAATTAAATTATCAAGAATTAGTTATTCAGTTTAAAAATGATAATTTTCCAAAAAAAGTTGAAAAGATTGAAATTGAGAAACCAAAGGTTGAATACAAATTATTTATTTCTAATAAATTTATGTCTTTTTCCCTTATTATTCTTATCTTCTCAACCTTTTATTTTTTATTTATTCAAAATGATAAAACTTCAAGAGAATATGCAATAATACCTGATTTACCTGAAAATTATATTTCAGTTATTGAAAGATCAAGTTTAGAAAATTTAAAAACTAATCAAACTAAAATAATTATTCAAGAAGAGAATTCTATTGATGATAAGATATTACCTAACTCCTCAAGCGCTATAGCATCTGTATCAAGTTTTGATGATAAAATCTCACAACAAATAACACTTAAATTTCTTGACGATACATGGGTTCAATTGCGCGATGCTAATGATGTAATAATCTTAAGTCGGTTAATGAATAAAAATGATGAATACTCTTATAATCTAGATAATAACTATTCTATAACATCAGGCAATGCTGGTCACATATTAGTCTTGATTGATGAAAAAGTAAGAGGAAAGATTGGAAAAAAAGGTCAAGTAGTTGACTCTTTCATTATTAATAAAAACTTCAATAATTAGTTTTATGTTAAGACCTTATCAGAAAATTAATAGAAGAAAAACGCGTATAGTCAATGTTGGGGACGTTTTGATTGGTGGTAATAATCCAATTTCAGTGCAAACAATGACAAATACATTAACAACAGATGTAATTTCTACTACCAAGCAAATTAATAGAGCTGTAAGTGCTGGTGCTGACTTAGTAAGAGTATCTGTACCAGATATAGAATCAACCAAAGCGTTAAAAGAAATTACAAAGCATAGTAAAGTTCCAATAATTGCTGATATTCATTTTCATTATAAAAGGGCAATTGAAGCTGCAAATAATGGAGCTAGTTGTCTGAGAATAAATCCTGGAAATATTGGATCTAAAGAGAGAGTAAGAGAAGTTGTAAAGGCTGCAAAAGATAATAATTGTTCAATAAGAATAGGGGTAAACGCAGGAAGCCTTGACAGAAAATTATTAGAAAAATTTTCAGAACCTAATCCTGAGGCATTAGTTGAAAGTGCTAAGGATAATATAAAAATTCTTGAAGATAACGATTTTTTTAATTTCAAAATTAGTGTCAAATCCTCTGATATTTTTATGACTATTAAAGCTTATGAGCTACTTTCTAATGAATGTGATTACCCACTTCATTTAGGTATTACAGAAGCAGGGGGTAAAAGATCAGGATCAATTAAATCATCAATTGGTATGGGTAATCTTTTATTAAATGGAATTGGTGATACTATTAGAGTTTCTCTTTCAGATGATCCTGAAGAAGAGGTAAAAGTGGGTTTTGAAATTCTAAAAAGTTTAGGTGTTAGAAACAGAGGAGTTAAGATTGTGTCTTGCCCTTCATGTGCAAGACAACAATTTCAAGTAATAAATTTAGTAAAGAAATTAGAAACTTCATTAGAGGATATTGAAAATCCATTAACTGTTTCGATTATAGGTTGTGTAGTCAATGGGCCAGGAGAAGCAAACATGACAAATATTGGCATAACCGGTGGAGGTAATAATACGCACATGATATATGTTGATGGAAAAAAAAATCATATAGTAAAAGAAAAAGATTTGGCTCCATATTTAGAGGATTTGATAAGAAGAAAAGCTAAAGCTATGAGTGTAAGGTCATAATATGAAAATAAACCCAGTTAGAGGAACTCATGATTTATTTGGAGAAGAGATAAAAAAATTTAATAAAATTACATCTGAAGTTAAAAAAATTGCTCAACAATATAGATTTAGTGAGCTTGTAACCCCAATATTTGAAAGTTCAGAATTATTTAAAAAACCTTTAGGAGAACAAAGTGATGTTGTTTTAAAAGAAATGTACACTTTTGAAGATAGAAATGAAGATAAGATTACATTAAGACCAGAATATACTACTCCAATGATAAGGGCAGCAATATCTAATGGGCTCTTAAATAATTTGCCTGCTAAATTTTTTGGAATAGGACAAATGTTTAGAAGAGAAAGACCTCAAAAAGGGAGATACAGACAATTTAACCAGATTAATTTTGAAAATTTTGGTTCTGATGATTTTTTTGCTGATATTGAAATCATATGTTTAGCAAATACATTATTAAAAAAATTAATACCTGATAGTAATGTTACTTTACATATTAATTCTTTAGGTACTAGAGAAAATTTACGTGATTATAAGAATATATTATCTAAGTTTTTCGATGAAAACCAAAAATTTTTATCAAAAGAAAGTATAGACAAAATTTACACTAATCCTCTAAGAATATTAGATTCGAAAAATACTACAGACAAAGAAATTATACAGAAATCTCCAAAAATTATAGACTTAATCTCTAAAATAGATTTAAAAAATTATGAAGAAATTAAAAAAAGTTTAATTGAAATTGATATACCAGTTTTTGAAGATCAAAATCTTGTTCGTGGCTTGGACTATTATTGCCATACGGTTTTTGAGTTTAAAACAAATGAATTAGGTAGTCAAGATACTCTTATTGGTGGGGGAAGATATGATGGACTAATAAAAACATTAGGAGGTAAAGACATTCCTGGTGTTGGATGTGCAGGCGGTATTGAGCGTATGATGCTTTTAATGAAAGATATTCTTCAAAAAGAGACACACATTCATTTGGCAATTCTCAACGAAAATTTCAAAATACATGCAATTAAAATCTATAATTTTTTAATTCAAAATAACTTTTCCGTATATTGGAACTACAAATATAATTTGAAGAAATCATTGTCACTGGCAAGTGAAAAAAAAGCAAATTTTTTAATTATTATTGGTGAAAATGAAATAATAAATAATAATTTTACTATTAAAAATTTATCTTCTGGTGAGCAAGTCTCTCTAGATTATAATAATATTTTGGATTATTTGAAGTGATTAATTTTGAAAAACAATTTGATAATATTGAGTCAAAATTTACTGATATAGAAAATAATCTTAATAATCAGACAGATTTAGATACAGAAAAATTAATAAAATTAAATAAAGAGTATGCTGAATTAACACCAATTGTAGAGACTATAAAAAAATATAAAGATCACAAAGATGAAATTAGTGAATTATCTAAGTTAGTCAACGATACAGATCCATCAATAAAAGAACTAGCTGAGTTTGAGCTAAAAGAAAAAAAGAAATCAATAATAATACTTGAAAATGAATTAATGAGACTTCTAATTCCAAAAGATGAGAATGATAAGAAAAACTCTATCTTAGAAATAAGAGCTGGTACCGGAGGAGATGAGGCATCTTTATTTGCTGCTGATTTATTTTCTATGTATCAAAAATTCTCAGATTTAAATAATTGGAAATTTGAAATCTTATCCATTTCCGAAACAGGTCTCAAAGGAATTAAAGAAGTTGTATGTAATATTTCTGGATACAATGTTTTTTCTAAATTAAAGTTTGAATCAGGAGTACATAGAGTGCAGAGAGTTCCAAGTACTGAAAGTAGTGGAAGAGTGCATACCTCAGCTGCTACTGTTGCAGTTTTACCAGAAGCTGAAGAAGTAGATATTAATATTGAGGACAAAGATTTAAGAATAGATGTTTTTAGATCCAGTGGACCGGGTGGACAATCAGTAAACACTACGGACAGCGCAGTTAGAATTACTCATATACCTTCAGGCATAGTAGTTTCTCAACAAGATGAGAAATCACAACATAAAAACAAAGCAAAAGCTTTGAAAATTTTAAGATCACGGATTCTTGACAACGAGATTCAGGAAAAAAATAAACAAAGATCTCTTGAAAGAAAAAATCAAGTAGGTTCAGGAGATCGTTCAGAGAGAATAAGAACTTATAACTTTCCTCAAGGGAGAGTTTCAGATCATAGAATAAATTTAACATTATACAACCTATCAGAAATACTTGAGGGCAATTTAGAAGATCTAATTAATCCTCTTATGGCTGATGAAGAAACTAGTAAGCTAGCAGAATTAGGTAATGAATGATTTTATCATTTCAAGTTTAAATAAATTAAAAGCAAAAAAAATTCCAAATGCTGAAATGGATTTACGAATTTTATTAAATTATTCCAAATACCAAAAAAAAGAAATCATTTTTAGCAATTTTGATATTACTCAAATTAATATTGATTTATTTAATAAAGTTTTAAAGAGAAGACTTGCAAATGAGCCTATTTCAAAAATTATAAATAAAAAAAATTTTTGGAAAGATGAATATTATGTAAATAAATTTGTTTTAGATCCAAGACCAGAAACTGAGACAATAATTGAAGAAAGTATGCGTGTATATAAAAACAAAAAAGCAAATCTTAAAATATTAGATATTGGTACCGGATCTGGAGCAATTGCAATTTCTTTAGCAAGAGAATATATAAACTCAAATATATTAGCTATTGATATTTCTGAGAAAGCTCTTCAAGTCGCAAAAAAAAATATTGAACAAAAAAAACTTCATAATCAAATTCAAATAAAAAAAACAACTATTGAATTTATCAATCAAAAATTTGACTTAATAGTATCTAACCCACCATATTTAACAAAAAAAGAATTAGAGAATGTTTCTGTTGAAATTAACAAATATGAGCCTTCTATTGCATTGGACGGTGGTAAAGATGGGTTAGAATTCTATAGATTATTTGCAAAAAAAACCCCCAAAATATTGAAAGATAACGCTTACTTGATAATAGAAATTGGAGAAAGTCAATATAGATCTTGCAAAGAAATATTTAGTGATTCCCAATTAAAATTTCAAAAAAAAACGACAGATTTGCAAAAAAAAGATAGAATTATGCTTTTTTCAAAGTTATAAGAAAAAAAATAATTAGAAAAATCATAATTTAAAAATTAGATTAAATTTTAGAGTTTTCATAAAAATTTATTAAGTATGTATACGAAGAAAAGTGGTCGTATGACCTATAAATCAAATAGAAGACCAAATTTTAAAAGGAACACTAGTTTTGCGTCTAAGGGCAGAAACAAAGGTAATGTTTCACAACAATACAATAAATATTTGAAATTAGCAAAAGACACATTCAGTGCTGGGGATAGAATTCAAGCTGAATATTATTATCAATTTACCGATCATTACTATCGCTTAATGTTAGAATTGGGCATAAACATAGAGGACCAAGAATCAACTTCAGAAATTAAAGATACAAGTTCAGAAAATATTGTTTTAGAAAATAATAAAGAGTCAACTCAAATTGATAATGATAAATTGGATATTGAAAATGATAAAGAGCCAGATACTGAAAAATCTATTGAGTCAATTCCATTTATATCTGATCCTGTTAAGAAAAAAAGAACTGGATCTTCAAAATAATTATTCATATAGATTATTAAGATGATTTGCTAAAATCGTTTTATATTTCTTTTGAAATCTAATTAGTTCTTGACCTTCTAAAATCTTACCTGATGGTAATTTTAATGTCATAGGGTTTATTTGTTCATTTTGATAAATTATTTCATAGTGTAAGTGTGGACCTGTAGATCTTCCAGTATTGCCTACATATCCAATAATATCACCTTGATTTACTCTAATACCTTTGCTTATACCTTTTCTATAAGAATTTAGATGAGCGTAAGCGGTCTTGTATCCATTATTATGACGTATTCTTATATACTTACCATAGCCACCATTATAACCCACAAATTCAATAACTCCATTACCGCCAGCATAGATTGGAGTTCCTATTGGGGCAGCAAAATCTACTCCTTTATGCATTTTGTTAAATCCAGATATTGGGTGCTTCCTCATGCCAAAATTTGAGGAAATCTTTGCACCATCTAATGGAGTTTTTAAAATTGATTTTTTGACATTTTTCCCGTCTCTGTTAAAATAATCTTTAAAACCCTCATCTGTTAAAAACTTAAAATATTCTAAGGTATTATTTTTTATTGAAATTCTTGCATATTCAATATCACCATAGGAATTAACGAATTTATTTTCTACACTTGTTTTTTCATAAGATATTGATACTTTAGTATCTTTCCTAATATCTCTTTGAAAATCAAGATCAAAACTAAACAATTGAATTAATTTTATTAGAATTTCATTAGGTAGATTATTTTTAATCCCATCTGCGTATAAAGAATTAGCTATCAAATATTCTTTTGATTCAATAGTAGTAATTGTATTCAATTCTTTTTTTTCAATAGTTATTTTTGAATCTAAATTAACAATTAAATTAGTTTTATAATCCAATTCAATTATAATTTGCTTAAGTTTATTTTTTTGATTATTTAAGAATATGATATTTTGATTTACCTTTAGTGATCTAAGATTGAAATATTCATTTATTAACTCAATTAATTTAAATTTATTTATATTACCTAAATTAAAATCATTTAAAATTTCGGAGAAAGTTTCACCTTTATTTACTTTTACTACTTTTTTAATATATTTTTCAATAGTTTGACTTTCATTTATTATTATATTTAAATCATTTTTTTCTTTCTTTAAAGTTTTTGAAATTTTTGGTTTTAATTGCTGAATTTGCTTTTCATCTACATTATTTGAATTTAAATCTTTTTGTTTTTCAAAATTAAGATTTAAAATATTTGTTAAAAAAAAAGTATACCCAATGAAAATTATTGTAAATAATGAAATATTTTTATAATTTATATGCATTCATTAATCATAAGTATTTAGAATTGAAATAAATTAGAGGTTTAAACTTATTATTATTGGAAATTGTAATTACTTTGCAAATAAATATTATATGATCACCCTGATTTATTTTATTAACTATTTTACAATCTAGATTAGACAAACAATTTTTAATGATTGGATTTCCATTTTTTAAAATTTCATGTTCAACATTTAACCAGCTAGGATTTTTTTTTGCGAAATTATCTGAAATTAACTTCTGTTTATTACTTAGAATATTTATAGTCACTGTTTTAGAATTTTTAAAAATTTTTAGTTTTGAAGATTTTTTATCAAGTGAAAATAATACTAATGGGGGTGATAAAGATAATGAAGAAAATGAATTAATTGTTTTTCCATATAAAGTTGATTTATTATTTGTTGCAACTATAGTTATTCCTGTTACAAATTTTGATAAGGTTTTTTTGAAATCATTTATATTAATTTTTTTCATAATTCTTTTTGCATTATAATTGAGTCAATCCATTTTCCATTTTTAAATCCAATTTTTTTTAAAACACCAACTTTTTTAAAGCCATTATTTATGTGTATTTTTATTGAACCTTCACTATCTAAGCTACCAATTACGGCAACAATTTTTTTAATATTTGTATTTTTTTTTGACTCATTTAATAATTTTTTTAGCAATTTAGTCCCAATCCCTTTTCTATGATAGTTATTATCAATGTAGATTGTATTTTCAAAAGCAAATCTATAACCACTTTTTTCTCTAAAAATATTTAAATAGGCTATTCCAACAACTTTTCCATTATATAATGCCACTAGATATGGTAGATTAATTGAAGAAATTTTTTTACAGTTTTTAACAAACTGACTATAAGATATTCTTTTTTCTTCAAAATTTGCATAAGAGTTTTCTATATAAAAGTTATAAATATTACATGCTTCCCTTAAATGTTGCTCTAAAATTTTCGTAATTTTTAATTTCATATTTATTTTTTATAGATTTATTTTTTTTTTAGAATAATTAAATATTTTAGGGTGCGTAGCTCAGCGGTAGAGCACTGCCTCGACACGGCAGG
>CETM01105752.1_pt1 | contig 15586 bp, 14 predicted proteins | sample 361451 | NCBI WGS metagenome assembly CETM01 (sample SAMEA2622690, study PRJEB7988) | marine metagenome | isolation source: saline water (ENVO:00002010), including
GACATGGCGGGGCAAGGCACCACCATCATCGTGGTGCTCCACGACCTGGACCAGTTGACCCGGCTCGCCGACGAGGTCCTGCTGCTGGACAACGGCCATGCGCGCTGGACAACGCCTCAGGCCGTTATCGACCAGCCTACGCGCGGCACCCGCCGGGTCTCGCCGTTCATGCCGACCCAAGACGCGGATACGCCCCATGCTTGATCTGTTGAATAGTCTGTTCATCGCGCCCTTCGACTACGGCTTCATGCAGCGGGCGCTGGTCGCGGGGCTGGCACTGTCGCTGGCCGCCCCGGCGCTGGGGGTCTTTCTGATGCTGCGCGGCATGAGCCTGATCGGCGACGCCATGGCGCACGCCATCCTGCCCGGGGTGGCGCTGGGCTTCCTGATGGCGGGCTTCTCGCTACCGGCGATGAGCCTGGGTGGCATTCTCTCGGGGTTGCTCGTCGCCGGGCTCGCCGGCAGCGTTTCGCACATGAGCGGGCACCGGGAGGACTCGGCAATGGCCAGCTTCTTCCTGATCTCGCTGGCCGCCGGGGTGATGCTGGTGTCGCTGGGCGGCAGCAGCGTGGACCTGACCCATGTGCTGTTCGGCTCGATCCTCGCCGTGGACTCCACCGCCCTGATACTGATTGCGGCCATCAGCACCCTGATCGTGGTGGTGCTGGCGGTGGTGTTCCGTGCCCTGGTGGTCGAATGCCTGGACCCGCTGTTCCTGCGTGGCCAGGGCATGGCCGGTGGCCTCGTGCATGGCATTTTCCTGGGCCTGGTGGTGCTCAACCTGACGGCCGGCTTCCAAACGCTGGGGACCCTGATGGCGGTGGGCCTGATGATGCTGCCGGCCACCACTGCCCGCTTCTGGTCGAAGCGCCTCGAGGGGCTGATCGGCCTGGGCATTCTGCTGGCCATGTTCGCGACCAGCGGCGGGCTGCTGCTCTCCTACCATCTGGAGCTGCCCTCGGGGCCGAGCATCATCCTGCTCGCCGGGGCCTGCTATGTGTTTTCGGCGCTGCTGGGTCGCTACAACAGCCTGCTGGCAAAACTGCGCCGCCGTGATGCACCACTGGAGCCTCGCGCCGCTGAATAGGCCGAGCCATCCCCATCCCCCCTACAGGAGCCCATGCCATGCGCCATTCCATTTCACTGGGATTTGCCCTGGCCGCCACGATGGCGACCGCCACGCCCCTCTATGCCGATGAGCCGACCGACGTACCTATCAATGTCGTGGCGAGCTTCAGCGTGCTTGCCGATATGGTCGAAGAGGTCGGCGGCGATCACGTCACGGTCACGGCGCTGGTCGGCCCCGACAGCGACCCGCACATGTTCTCGCCGAGCCCCACCGAGGCCCGCGCGGTCGCCAAGGCCGACCTGGTAGTCTTCAACGGCCTGAACTACGAGGGCTGGATGGAGCGGCTGATCGACTCCAGCGACTATCAAGGCGCCATGGTCACCGCCACCGAAGGCATCACGCCGTTGACCTTCCACGGGCACGACCATGGGCACGATCATGGGCACGACCACGGCGGTCATGATCATGAAACTCACGGCCAAGAACACGATCACGACCACCATGGCCACGACGATCATGATCAAAGTGGCCATCACCATGAGCAGGGCAGCCCGGACCCACACGCCTGGCAGGATCTCGGCAATGCCATCACCTATGTCGCCAACATCCGCGACGGCCTGATCGCCGCCGACCCGGCCCATGCCGATGCCTACCGCGCTAATGCCAGCCGCTACAGCGAAGCCATCACATCGCTGGATGAGGAACTCCACGCCCTGCTCGCCGAGGTGCCCGCCAACAGCAGCGTGATCACCGGGCATGAAGCCTTCGACTACTTCGCCAACGCCTATGGCATCACCTTCCTGTCACCGAGCGGACTTTCCACCTCGTCCGAGCCCTCGGCGGCCGACCTGGCCCGACTGATCGACGTGATCCGTGACGAAGGCGTCAGCGCGCTGTTCAACGAGAGCATGACCAGCACCGCGACCCTTGAGCAGCTTTCCGAGGAAACCGGTCTGCCAATCGCCGGCACCCTGTATTCCGGCTCCCTTTCCGCCGAAGGCGAGGCCTCGACCTACCTGGGCATGATGCGCCACAACGCCGAGGTGCTGCATGACGCCCTGGGCGTGGCCGGCCATCAGGCCGAGCGTGCGCCTGAACAGATGCATGACCATGAAGAGAGTCACGACCATGGCCATGCACATGAATATGACCAGCAGCACGAGCTAGCCGACGATCACAGCGGTCACGACCACTGAGCGTTAAGGCGTTAAAAAGCCGCTTCATCGGGCGCTCCCTGCGGGGGGCGCCTTTTTTATGGGATGCTGTCGGCACAAGGCTAACCGCTCGCCAGGAGGCGTCATGCTCGAGATGCGCGATATCCGCAAGGCCTACGTCACCCCACAAGGGCCGCTGCCGGTGCTCGACGGGGTCGATCTCAGCCTTGCCGCCGGGGCGAGCCTGGCGCTGATGGGCGAGTCGGGCAGCGGCAAGTCGACCCTGTTGCACCTGGCCGCCGGCCTCGATACCCCCGATAGCGGCGAGATCAGCCTCGACGGCCAGCGCCTCTCGGCGGCCAGCGAACCCGCTCGGGCTGGCCTGCGCCGCACGCGGCTGGGACTGGTTTTCCAGCAGTTCCACCTGGTGCCGAGCCTGTCGGTCGCCGACAACCTGACCCTGCAGGCGCGCCTGGCGGGGCGCGAGACGCCGGACTGGAGCGGGGAGTTGCTGACGCGACTGGGGCTTGCCGAGATGGCCGACCGCTATCCCGAGCAGCTCTCCGGTGGCCAGCAGCAGCGTCTCGCCATCGGCCGCGCCCTGGCCGGGCGCCCGGCCCTGCTGCTGGCCGACGAGCCCACCGGCAACTTGGATGAGGCCAGCGCCGAAACGGTGCTGACCCTGCTGCTGGAACTGGTTCGCGACAGCGGCTGTGCACTGTTGATGGTGACCCATAGCACGCGGGTAGCGGGCCGCCTGGAACGGCGCCGGACGCTTTCCCATGGCCGGCTGCTGACCGAGGAGGCGCGATGATCACGGGGCGTCGCTCTCCTCGTCTGGTTTCTCGCATGGCTCCTCATTTGGCCATGGCGCGCACCGCGCTGATCACGCTGCTTTCTCACTACCGCCGTCATCCAGGGCAGCTGGCCATGCTGCTGGTCGGCCTGTGGGTCGCCAGCGCCCTGTGGAGCGGCGTGCAGGCGATCAACGCCTCGGCCCGCGACAGCTACGCCCGCGCCGAGGCGCTGCTCTCCCCCCGCCTCGAGCGCCTCGAACGCCGTGACGGTGCGCCCCTTGGCTACGCCGACTTCACCACCCTGCGCCGCGCTGGCCTGCCGGTATCGCCGCTGATCGAAGGCACTATCGAGCTTAACGACGGCCAGCGTCTGAACGTGCTGGGCATCGAGCCGCTAAGCCTGCCGGCAGGCGGCATCGGTGGAGCTAGTCGTGAAGGCGGTAGTGAAAGTCGCAGCGACGGCAATAGCGGCGAAAGTGGCGGTGACAGTGGCGGTAACTCTATCGGCCTGCTGCAGCCCCCCGGCCAGACTCGGCTCGCCCCTGAAACCCTCGCCACCCTGAATTTTTCCCCGGGAGAGCGCCCTATCACCGCAGGCGGCGCCCCCCTGCCGCCATTGATCTCCGACGCCCAACTGCCGCCGGGCACCCTGCTGGTGGATATCGCTCGCGCCGCCGAGCTGCTCGAGCGCGGCCCCCGCATCGATACCCTGCTGTTGGCACCGGGCACACCGGCAGCGCTGCCCGCGGCCTATCGACGAACGCCCGCCGCCCAGGGGCTGTCGCCCGGCCAGCTCACCGAGAGCTTCCATCTCAACCTGACCGCCATGGGTCTGTTGGCGCTGGTGGTGGGGCTGCTGATCGTGCATGCCGCCTTGGGTCTTGCCCTGGAGCAGCGCCTGGGGCTACTGCGTACCCTGCGCGCCTTGGGGGTGCCGGGACGTACCCTGGTCGCCCTGCTGGCCGTCGAGCTCGTCTTGCTGGGGCTGGCTGGCACCTTGCCCGGTATTCTCGCCGGGCTGTGGCTGGCCAACATCCTGCTGCCGGACGTTGCGGCAAGCCTCGAAGCGCTCTTCTCGGCATCGGTCGGGGCCAGCCTGTCGCTGCCCTGGCATTTCTGGGCCGGCAGCCTAGCCATCACCCTGGGCGGCCTGGCCACCGCCGGCCTCGGGATGCTGTGGCGCACGGCACGGTTGGATATTCTCGCCCTCGGTCACGCCCTGCCATCCCACGCGGACAGTCGCCGCCGGCAGCGGCGCCAGGCGGGGCTCGCTACCCTGGCCTGGGTTTTTGCACTCGGGCTGTGGGCATGGCCGGCGCCCTCCGGCACGCCCAGCTTGATCGCCGGTTTCGCCATGGTCGCGCTGGCGCTGGCCGGCAGCGCCCTTGCCCTGCCGGTGCTGCTTGGCGCGGCCCTGGAAGGCCTCAAACGCTGTCTGGGTGGCAACTCGCCGCGCACCGCCCTGATTCGCTGGGCGCTGGCCGACCTTCAGCTGCAGTTGCCCCGGCTGCAGCTCGCGATGATGGCGCTGCTGCTGGCGCTTGCCACCAATCTCGGCGTCACCGGCATGGTGGGCGGCTTTCGGCTTACCTTCCTCGACTGGCTCGATCAGCGCCTGGTCGCCGACCTTTACCTGCGTCCGCCACCGGCGGCCTATGACACCTGGGACGATTGGCTCGAAACCCGGCCCGAGATCGCCACCCTGCTCGAACGCCGCGAGACCGATACCCGCCTGATCGGCGCAGAGGGCGAGCGCCCGGTGGCCCTGCAGGGCATCAGCCCCGACCCGGCGCTGACCGCAAGCTGGCCGCTGCTGGCGACCCTGAACGATGACCGAGCGGCGGCCTGGCAGTCGCTGCGCGAAGGGGCGGCGCTGATCAACGAGCAGCTGGCGATTGCCACCGGCCTGGCCCCGGGCGATATGCTGACGCTTGCCAGCCCCAGCGGGCCCTTCACCGCACAGGTGGCAGGCATCTATCCGGACTACGGCAATCCTCGCGGCGAAGTGACCCTGACGGTGGAGCGGCTGATCCAGCGCTTCGCGGCCAAGCCGGGCTCAATGGGGTTGGTGCTCACTCCAGGTCTGGCGGCGGCCGATGAAGCCGCCCTGCGCCAGAGGCTGACGCGCCCTCTGCCGGCGTCGGGCGAGGCGCCGGCACCATCGCTGGTCGACCAGCGCAGCCTGCATCGTCAGGCCCGCCAGGTCTTCGAGCGCACCTTCGCCGTGACCCGCGCGCTAACCGGCCTGACCCTTGGCGTCGCCGCGCTGGCGCTGTTCACCGGCCTGCTGGCCCAGGCCCGCGAGCGCCGTGCCCGGCTGGCGCCGCTATGGGCGCTGGGCCTTGGCCGCACCACCCTGCTCGGCGTGACACTGGCTCAGCTCGGTGGCCTGGCACTGGCCACGGCGCTGCTGGCGCTGCCACTGGGAGTCGCGTTGAACTGGGCCTTAGTCGCCGAGATCAATGTCGCCGCCTTCGGCTGGCGGCTGCCGCTGCATGTCTTTCCCGCCGCCTGGGCGCAAGCGCTGGGGCTCGCCGTGCTGGTGGCCCTGCTGGCCGCCGCGCTGCCCGCCTGGCGGCTATGGCGCGCGCCGCCCCGTCAGCTGCTCGAGGAGTTCTCCGCCTCATGAATCGCCGCTCGCCGATACGCCGTCTTTTTACTCACCCTGTGCGCTGGAAGCGTCTGGTGCTGACGGGGCTTATGCTGACACTCGTGCTGGGGCTTGTGCTTAGCCTCGCGCTGCTGGCTTGGCCAACACGCCACTCGACTCCACCTGCGGCCCAGGCGTCGAACGGCGGCTTCGCGGGCCTTGGCCGCGCGGCCGAGGGTTTCATGCAAGCGAGGCCCGGCCAGGTACTGCGCTACCCCGAGGATCACGGCGCGCATCCCGGCTTTCGTACCGAATGGTGGTACCTCACCGCCAACCTTCACGATGACAGCGGACAGGCGCTTGGCGTGCAGTGGACGCTGTTTCGCCAGGCGTTGGCGCCACCTTTGGCCCCTCGAGGCACGAGCGATGCAGCCGGCATGACCAGTCCCTGGGCCTCGAATCAGCTATGGATGGCCCACGCTGCCGTCTCCCAGGGCGAGGAACATGTGGTCGCCGAGCGCCTGTCACGCGGCAGCCCGGATGGCCTTGCCGGCCCGGCAGGGGTGCGCGCCGCGCCCTTCGCCGCCTGGATCGACGACTGGCAGCTAACCGGCACCGCCCCCAGTGCTCTCTCAAGCACTGCCGATGCTCTGAGCCCGCTGAGCGTTACCGCCACCTTGGATGACGCCACTCGCTATCGGCTGACGCTGACCGCCAAGGGGCCGCTCGTCGCCCACGGCGAGGCCGGCTTCAGCCAGAAGGCCGCCGACGGCCAGGGTTCCTTCTATTACAGCCAGCCCTTTTATCAAGCCGAGGGTGAGGTGACCCTTAACGGTGAGACCCACCGCGTCAGCGGCCGGGCATGGCTCGACCGGGAATGGAGCAGCCAACTGCTCGGCGAGGCTCAGCAAGGCTGGGACTGGCTGTCGCTGCATCTCGCCGATGGCAGCAAGCTGATGGCTTTTCGCCTGCGCGGTGGCGCGGCGGATGAAGGAAACGCGCAAGACGATAGCGCTGATTACCTGTCCGGCAGCCTGATCAGCACCGATGGCATCCTCACACCGCTTGGCCCCACCGAGCTTTCGCTGACGCCACTTGCCGAGAGCTCGGTAGCCGGTCGGCGGCTACCCACCCGTTGGCGACTCGAGGTACCCGGCCAGGGGCTCGACTTGACGATCGCCGCACGCAACCCCAACCGCTGGATGACGACGCAAGTGCCCTATTGGGAAGGCGCGGTGACGGTCGCAGGCCCCGACGGCCGGCCGCGCGGGGAAGGCTATCTGGAAATGACCGGCTACTAAGCGCTCGGACTCAAGCCACCACAGATCAGTCAGCCATGGATCAGCCAGCCATGGATCAGCCAGCCGAGGATCAATCAACGATAAAACTTATACAGAGCTATCAGCCAGTACCCGCAGCGCTGCACGCGCCTAACGCGCTATCGTTCACCAGCGAGCGTTTATATCGCCTTTATCGACTCAAAAAGCACTGGAAAGTCGGCCAAAAAATTCTACATTAATTGTACACACCCCTATGCTGGAGCCCTCACCATGGCCGCCAACGACACGCCCATTGAAGACTATCCCGTGCCAGAGGCGCAGTTCACTCTCGCCAGCCTATCCCACGCTCTCCATCAGGGCATGTCGCCGATTGTCGAGGTCAAGTCCATGGATGGCATCTACTCGGTGCGCTTCCATCATGCCAAGGGCATGTCGAGTTTGGTCGACGAGTCAGGGAGTGTCTGTACCTTCAAGGGTACCGGCGAAATCCGCGACCTGATGGGCTCGCTTGGCCTGACTCATGGTGTGCTGACCTGGGCAGACCAGTGCGGTGACGAAATGATTGGCGTGCCCAGCAAACCGATCACCGTCGAGGAAATGCTCACCTACGGCACCCGCATTGCCTTTCGCTGAGCGCGATGGCATACACTCCAAGACCCGCGGGCCAGACCGGCGAACGACTCTTGCGAAGTTCTTCTTTACGAGAAATACGTCTTTTCAAACAAGCCCTGACGAACGAGTCGCGAAGAGCGCATCGTGACGAACGGGTTCTGACGAATCATCCCTGATACACCAAAAAGACCGCCCGAAGGCGGTCTATCGCTAACGTTGTCGTTACGATCTTGCCCTTGCGTCAGGGCAGCAGCGCAGCGCTCAGGACTCGAAGTCGAAGGCTTGCTGCAGGGCAGGCCAGGCCGGCTCGCCGTCGATGGTGGTCACGCCGTCGACAAAGGCTTCGATGCGATCCGGATGCTGGTTGATCCACTCGATCGCGACTTCGTCCGGGTCACGTTCTTCAAAGCTGAACTCGTAGATCATCGCGCTCTGATCGTCGGCGCTGAAGGTCAGCTGATCGAGCAGACGAGTCGCATTGGGGTGCGCCTCTGAATAGGGTTTGTTAAGCAGCGTGCGTACATCGCTGCCGCCACCGTCCGGGCCCCACATGTCCTCGGTGTCTTCGAGATAGACCACATCGTATTCGATGTTCATCCAGTGCGGCGTCCAGCCGGCGAAGACGATCCATTCATCGTTGCTGATGGCGTTCTTGACGGCACTGAGCATGCCCGGTGTCGATGTTTCCACCGGCTTCCAGTCACCCAGGCCATAGGTGTCGTTATCGATGGCCTCGTTGAGGGTGTCGCTCATGCCGGAGCCGACTTCGATGGAGAAGATTTCACGGCCGAACTTATCGGCGAACTCCGGCTTGTCCAGGTCACCGACCTGCTTCACGCCGGCCTCGGCCACGTAACGCGGTACGGCGAAGCCGATCAGGGCGCCATCGACGTTGTTGCCCAGGTCGACCAGGGTGTCCTTTTCCATTGAGGCGTCATACATCGGCTGCTGAGCGGGCAGCCAGGCCGCCATGAAGGCGTCGACTTCATTCAGGTTCAGTGCCTCGTAGGCAATCGTCGCGCCAATTTCCTGCTGGCTGGGCTCGTAGCCAAGCGCCGTCAGCAGCTCGGCGGCGAGCTGGGTCTTGACCGTGACGCCCGGCCAGGACGGCGTGGCGAAACGGATCTCAGCGCTTTCATCAGCGGAGGCGAAAGCCGGCAGCAGGGCCAGCGGTGCGGCGACAAGGCCGCTAGCGAGGATGCGGGTCATGGGACGGTTGGGATTGTTCAAGGGATGAATCCTTGGCAGGTCATGCCATGAATGGGTTCGGAGCAACGCTACTCCTATCTACCGTTGGTCGCAAAAACGCCCCGCACAGGCGGGGCGTATTGGGCACTCCACGGCAGGAGTTGACGACGGGGTTGCGGCCTATGTCGCCGACACAATCGCCGACACCGTCCTCAACTCTGTCCTCAGTTCCGTTCTCAAAGGCATCCGCGGGTCAGTCCCCGATGTTGGCCAGGCGCGCGGCTTCGACGATCTCGATCCAGTAGCCATCGACATCCTTGACGAAGACCACGTCCTTCATCTTGCCTTGATCGGCGCGCTTGACGAACTCGACCTCATTGGCATCGAACCACTCAACGGCGGCGTCGAGATCCGGTACCGAAAAGCAGATGTGGCCAAAGCCCTGTGGCTCGGCATTGCCATCGTGGTAGGCGAAGTCTTCCTGGTTCTCGGTGCCCCAGTTGTGGGTCAGCTCGAGCAGCCCCTTCTGGCTGAAGGTCCAGACGGTGCGCTGCCCCTTGTCTTCGGGCACCTCATCGCCGTCTTCGAGCCGCGCCAGGAAATACAGCGAGAAGCCGAGTTCCTCGAAGTCCAGCTTGCGCAGCACGCGCATGCCGAACACGCGGGTATAGAAGGCCAGCGACTTTTCGGGATCCTTGACCCGCACCATGGTGTGGTTGAGGCGAAAGCCCTGGGACTCGGCGGTGGGCGCCTGAACGCCGGGATGCTGCTCTCCGGTAAAGCTCATGGTATCTCCCTTCTAGTCGTTTAGTCGTTGCGGTTGAGTAGGGTATGGGGGCGGGCCGGCACGACTTCCACCCCCGTGGAATGCGCAGGCTTTCCTAAACGATGCCTTCCTTCATCAACTGGCCAATATGCTCGGCCTGGCGAATCGCCAGCGAGACGATGGTCAGCGTCGGATTCTCTGTTGCGGATGTCGTGAACTGGCTGCCATCGGAGATGAACAGGTTGGGGATATCGTGGCTCTGCCCGAAGCCGTTGCAAACTCCGTCCTGGGCGCGCTGGCTCATGCGGCACGAGCCCAGGTTATGGGTCGAGGGATAGGGCGGTGTGCGATAGATATTCTTGGCCCCCACCGATTCATAGATCGCCGAGCCTTGACGATAGGCATGTTCGCGCATCGCGATGTCATTGGGGTGATCATCATAGTGGACGTTGGCCACCGGCATGCCGAAGGCATCCTTGAGATCGGTATTCAGGGTGATGCGATTGCTTTCCCTGGGCATATCCTCGCCCACCAGCCACATCCCGGCCATGTGGTCGTACTGGTCGAGGGCGCCGGTGAAGTCGCTGCCCCAGGCGCCAGGGTCGAAGAAAGCGGCCATGAACGGCAGGCCCAGTGATACGGTTTCCATTTCATAGCCGCCGACAAAGCCCCGCGATGGATCATGATGCGCTTCGTCGGAAATGATCCCGGCCATGGTGGTGCCACGATACATGTGGACCGGCTCGTCAAAGGTGGCGTAAACCGAGCCGGTGGTGTGGCGCATGTAATTGCGACCAACCTGGCCTGAGCTGTTGGCCAGACCATCCGGAAACAGCGATGACGCCGAATTGAGAAGCAGCCGGGGCGTTTCCAGTGAATTACCGGCGACGGCCACCAGCCGTGCCTTTTGACGCTGCTGATCGCCATTGGCATCGAAGTAGACCACGCCTGTCACCTTGCCCTGGGCATCGTGCTCGATGTGGGCCACATGCGACTGGGGCCGCAGCTCCATGTGCCCCGTGGCGATCGCCGCCGGTAGCTCGGTGTAAAGCGTCGACCACTTGGCGCCGGTGCGACAGCCCTGGAAGCAGAAGCCGCGCTGCTGACAGGACGCTCGGCCATCTCGAATCTGGCTGTTGATCGCCATATGCCCGGTGTTGCATTCATAACCCAGGTTCTTGGCTCCGGTGTACATTACATGAAAGTTGTTATTGCCCGGCAGCCCGGGAATGTCATTGGTCCGGGTAACGCCCATGCGGTCTTCGGCTCGCGTGTAATAGGGCGCCAGCTCATCATAGGTCACCGGCCAATCGAGCAGATTGGCCCCCTCGACCTTGCCGTATTCGCTCAGGGCCCGAAACTCATGGGGCTGAATACGCAGGCTGGCGCCGGCCCAGTGTACCGTGGTGCCCCCCACCGACTTGACGATCCAGGCCGGTAGATTCGGGAAGTCCTTGGCCAGCCGAAAGCTGCCGGAGGTGGTTCGCGGGTCCAGCCACGCCAGTTGGCTGAAAGAGGCCCATTCGTCGGCCAGGAAGTCATCGCGGGTATGAATCGCGCCGGCCTCGAGCACGACGACATCGATGCCCTGTTGGGCCAGTTCGTTCGCGAGGGTGCCGCCCCCGGCGCCGGAACCGATGATCACTGCCACATGATCGTCGTCGTGCTGGAAACGTGTCTGGTTGTCAGTCATGGCCATGATGATTCTCCTCTACTTTGTCGCGTTTTTTGTCTTTTTTAGGACTCAGGACGGCACTTCGCCGGGCATATAGCCATTGGCGGGCTGTGGCGGTTCGGGCAACCAGGTCAGGTCACTGAACCCGTTGTAGAGGTAGCCCTTGTCGCCCTCCTCGCCCTGGTAGCCGAAATGCGTGAAGGCCAAAGGATTGTTGTATAACGAGACGATGGCAGTGGAGCGAACCTTCTCGAAGAAGGACGTGCCTTCAAGCGAGGCGACCCGCAGATACTGATCATTTGGTGCGAGAGCCAGCCAATCGCCGCTGGCATCATCATCGAGCGCCTTGACCCCTCCCTGTAGCAGGGTGCGGTTAGCCTCGGCCTCGGCGGCACGGTCCAGGTCTTTGACTACGAAGGCATAGACGGCATCCTCGAGCCCGGGATGCGGGAACAGGTGTTTCGTGACCTGAAGCAACACCTCACCTTCGTGTGAACTCAGCGCATCGAGCGGCATGGCCCAGCTACGACTGGGGGCCAACAGAGCGATAGGCCCACTGGCGAAGGCCAGGGTACCGACCAGGGCACCACCGGTCGTTTTCAGGAAGGTGCGGCGTGATAGCGATGTGGACGGCATGACGAATCTCCCCATGGGATCGAGCAGAGAGGTCACAACATCTCGCGGCGACCTCGCAGGTGGTGATGACTCACCATGCCAGCGGCATGGCGACAGACATCTGATTCCGAGGCTATGCCTGAAATAGGGAGGCGGGGTAACAGCGGATTACTACTTAGCCGAAGGTAGAAGTTAAGCGCTTCAACATGGCTCTCTGCTCATAGCGAAGCTAATGTAGAAATTATTAGCATCCTATGTGGCGGGTAACTCCATGTGTCATGTTTATGCATCAACGCATCCCAAGCGCTACGAAAGCACTACTCGCTCGGTCCGTCTGCAGGGCAGCGTGACCAGCGTCAGGCTGGAAAACGAGTTCTGGGATATCCTCGATTGCCTGGCCAACGATCAGGGCATGACGGCCGGACGCTTCATCAGCAAACTCTACGGCGAAGTCATCGCGGAAAAGGGCAGCGTGCCCAATCTGGCATCGATGCTGCGCGTGGCTTGTGCCGTCCATCTTCACCTCAGCAATGTGCCGACAACGCTATCGCACCAACCGGCCTAGCCGCGCAATAAAAAAGACTGGCAATAAAAAGACACGCCGAAACAAACAGATAAAAAGAAATAAACAGGCACGGCGAGAGACGACGACACCACGAAAGGCAAAGGCGCAACGATATGCAGAGTCTTCTGGCGATATCTCGACGATCAAGGCCGATGGGCCTGCCAGCATCCGTGCTGCCGTTACTGCTGCTACTGACACTGCTTGGCGGCTGCGCCAGCCCGCAGCTCGCCACCGATGATCGCGCCGCCGGGCTCTCCATCGAGCGGCTGCTGGTGCTCGACCAGGCCCGTGACGCCCTCGGCACGCCCTATCGCTGGGGCGGCGCCTCGACCAACGGACTAGACTGCTCGGGACTGGTGCTGGTCAGCTACCGCGCGGCAGGGCTGCAAGTACCGCGCACCGCCGATGATCAGTACCAGGCGTTACCGCCTATCGAGGCGGCACGTCCGGGAGACCTGCTGTTCTTCGGCAGCGGTCGCCGCGCCAGCCATGTGGGCATCTATGCAGGCAACGGCCAGATGATTCACGCCCCGGGACGCGGACGAAAGGTCACCACGACCTCGCTGGACCTGGACTACTGGCAGAAACGCTTTCTGGGTGCCGCCGCGCCGGCGCCCTGAAAACGCTGGCAAGCTGCGACGGCATCCTGCCGAGCGGGTTATTTTTCACCATATCCTTATGGGAAATCGGCTTATCGCAGCCCTTGTTTCCCGGCCGCCTCGTCCTGATATAGAGGGTGAGGCAAGATGTGACGATCACAGACTTCCAAGGAGGACAGCATGGCTCTGCAACTTGGCGATATCGCTCCGGACTTCACCCAGGACAGCACCGACGGCCCGATCAACTTTCATGAGTGGGCCGGCGATAGCTGGGTGATCCTGTTCTCGCACCCCAAGGACTTCACCCCGGTCTGCACCACCGAGCTAGGCGAGGTTTCGCGCCTCAAGCCAGAATTCGACAAACGCCACACCAAGGCGATCGGCCTGTCAGTAGATCCGCTTGCCGATCACAAGACCTGGGTCGGCGACATCCAGGAGACGCAGGGCCAGGCGCTGAACTTCCCGCTGCTGGCCGATGCCGACCGCAAGGTCAGCGACCTGTACGGCATGATTCATCCCAACGCCAACGACACCCTGACGGTGCGCAGCGTCTTCATCATCGACCCCAACAAGAAGCTGCGCCTAACCCTCACCTACCCGGCCAGCACCGGGCGCAACTTCGACGAAATCCTCCGGGTGCTCGACAGCCTGCAGCTCACCGACGGCTACAAGGTGGCCACACCGGTCAACTGGCGCGATGGCGATGACTGCATCATCGTGCCCGCTGTCAGCAATGAAGAAGCCAAGACCTTGTTCCCGAAGGGCTGGGACGAGAAGAAGCCTTACCTGCGCGTGACCAAGCAGCCCAACAAGGGCTGAGGTAAGCATCCAGTGCCGCCAGCTCGGCTTGAACGCTGAGCACCGGCAGCCGACCGTCGCCCTTGGGGGCGGCGGTCTTTTTTTATTGATATGGTTATAAGCAAATCGTCCTAGTAGAACTTTCCGAGCCACTGATCCAACCGATATGATCGGCGGCCCCTTACGCCTTCCGGAGACTGCTCATGTTGCGCTTCACCCGCCGCCTGGGCGCCATGGCCCTGTTGTTGTTCGCGCTGCCCGGCCTGGCCCAAGCAGACACCGCCGATGACGTCACCACCCTTCAGGTCGGCTATATGCCGATCCTGCCCGTCGCACAGCTGTTCGTCATGGAAGGCGAAGGCTGGACCGAGGAGGCGGGCCTCGATCTCGAGTTGACCCGTTTCTCCAGCGGCCCGGCCATGGTTCAGGCGCTGGCGTCCGGCGAGCTGGATGTCATGTACTTCGGTATCGGCCCCGCCATGGTGGCCCGCGCCAATGGCGTGCCCCTCAAGGTGCTCGCCGCCAGCATCAAGGAACAGATCGGCCTGGTGGCCCGCGGCGACTTCGCCGGTGAGTTCGAGAACGCCACCGCCCAGGAAGCCATCGCCCACTTCACCGAGACGCAGGGCCGCAAGCCCAAGATCGCCACCTTCCCCAAGGGCTCGGTGCCCGACACCGTGCTGCGCTACTACCTGACCCAGCAGTTGGGCCTGTCACTGGATAGCGTGGACATCGTCGCCATGGGCGCCGACCGGGTGCAGCAGGCGCTACTCGCCGGCGCCGTGGATGCCGCCTCGATCCTCGAGCCGATCCTGACCACCGTCCAGGAGCGCGATGACAGCGCTCGCGTGGTTGCCCGCGGCGGCGACATGCTGCCCAACCAGCCGGGCGCCGTGCTGGCCGCCCGCGAAAGCGTACTCGCCGATCAGCCCGAGGCCATGCAGCGGCTGATGGCGCTGCACATCCGTGCCACCGACATGCTGGTCGACGACCCCGAGCGCGCCGCGCCCCATGTGCGCGAGTTCGTCGGCAAGCGCCTGGTGCCGCTGGCCACCGTCGAGGCCGCCCTGCGTTCGCCGTCGTCCAACTATCTGAGCGATCCCCACGCGATCATCGACGCTACCCGCGTGATGCGCGACTTCCAGCTCGACAACGGCACCCTGCGCCAGTCGGTGGATATCGAGGCGCTGTTCGATACCGGCCTCTATGACGCCGCCAAGGCCGAGCTGGATGAAGGCAACGACGGCGAGGCCAGCGCGCCGTGAGTCGCCTGTCTCGCCCCCGCCGCCTATTGATCAGCGCCCTGGGGCTTGCCGGCTTCATCGCCCTGTGGGAGGTGAGCCTGCGCGCCGGGTTGCTGCCGGGCAACCTGGTGCCGCTGCCGTCGACCATTCCCGGCGTATTCTGGGCCGAGATCGCCGACGGCATCTGGTTCGAAGTGGTCCGCTCCAGCCTGTCGCACTACGCCGTGGGCGTGGCGATCGGCTCGCTGCTCGGCATCACGGTCGGCGTCGGCGCCGCCCTGGTGCCGACCTTCAACGCCCTGCACGCCTGGCTCGCCCGGCTGCTGCGGCCGATTCCGCCGCTGGCCTGGATTCCGTTCGCCATCATCTGGTTCGGCGTCAACCCCACCGCGGCGGCCTTTATCATCAGCATCGGCGTGTTCTGGATCAATTACTTCACCAGCTACAGCGCGGTGCGCTCGGTGGACCCGGGCTATGACGAGGTCGCCATCGCCTTCGGCCAGCAGCGCTTCGTGGACCGCCTGGCCAAGGTCAGCCTGCCGGCCGCAGCACCGGGCATCCTCGGCGGCCTGCGCGCCGGCCTCGGCCAGGGCTGGATGACCGTGGTCGCCGCCGAGCTGTTCGGCATTCCCGG
>CETM01122762.1_pt1 | contig 15546 bp, 11 predicted proteins | sample 361451 | NCBI WGS metagenome assembly CETM01 (sample SAMEA2622690, study PRJEB7988) | marine metagenome | isolation source: saline water (ENVO:00002010), including
AAAAATTATTTGAATTTATTTTACAAGGAGGTATTAAAATATTTAAATTAAAAAATCTTTTCAGAATTGGTAGAAAAAAAGAAAAAGTAGCTATATTTATAGATGGCAGTAATCTTTACCATAGTTTAGAAGAAAATTGTAAAAGATCTGATTTGAATTTTGAAAAATTTTCAGAAAAATTAACAAGAAATAGACAATTATATAGAACTTATTATTATAATGCAGAAAGAGATGCAGATATTAATCCAAAAGCATATGCTGCTCATAAAACATTTCTAAGCACATTAAATAACAAATCTAAATATGAAGTCAGATTAGGCAATGCTAAACAAAGAGGGGACACAACAGTTGAGAAAGGTGTGGATATAATGCTTGCAACTGATTTGTTAAAATACGCATGGGATAATAGATACGATGTAGGTATCATTGTCAGTGGTGATGGTGATTATACTTATGCAGTAAAAGCTGTTAAAGAATTAGGTAAATATGTAGAAGTTGTTGCTTTTTCATCTAATTTGTCTAAACAATTAGCAGATGAGTCTGATGGACTTACTCAATTAACTCAGAATTATTTTTCCGGTTTATGGATAAAAAATACTAATCGAAGATTCAACAACAATTATAAAAGAAACACTAAGTACAGAAAAAATTATAGAAAAAAAATATAAGATCTTGAGTTAAAGTTCTTTCATATACGTAAAACTTTTGATATATTAATAAAGTTTTATATATACGAGGAAATAATGTCTGTAAGTGTAGTACTTGGTGCTCAATGGGGAGATGAAGGTAAGGGTAAGATTATCGATCTGATAGCAGGTGATTATGATATCATATCTAGATTTTCAGGTGGTAATAATGCTGGCCATACTGTAATTAACGAGTATGGAACGTTTTTCTTTCATTTATTGCCTTCGGGTATGTTTAATCAAAATTCGAAGAATTTCATTGGTAATGGCGTGGTTATTGACCTCAAAGTCTTATCTGAAGAGATTCAGGCTTTAATTGATTCAGGTATTGATATTAAAGATAGATTGCTTATTAGTGAAAAAACACATTTGATTCTTCCTTATCACATTGATATTGATCATTTGGTTGAAAAATCAAGAGGAAAAGATTCTATTGGAACTACTGGACGAGGAGTTGGTCCTTGCTATTCAGATAAAGCTTCAAGAATAGGTATTAGAGCAGGGGATTTATTGCATCTTGAAAGTGACTATATTCAGGATAGAATTACACAAGCTGTTAAACATGCAAATGTCATAATAGAAGCTTATGGAGGTAAATCCCATGTTGCTAAGGATATTATTAAATTTTGTAAGGAATATTCTGAGATTCTAAGAAAATATGTAGGACCAGTAGAAAATGAAATTCAACAATCTCTTTTAGATGGGAATAATATACTAGCTGAGGGAGCTCAAGGTTCTTTGTTAGATTTGGATCACGGAACTTATCCATTTGTCACTTCATCAAATGCTTCTATTGGTGGAGTTCAAACAGGTTTAGGTGTTAACCCTTTTCAAATAGACAAAGTAATTGGTATATACAAATCTTATACTAGTCGAGTGGGAGCAGGTCCATTTCCAAGTGAAATAGAAGGAGAGATTGCAGACAAATTAAGAGAAATAGCAAAAGAGTATGGAACAACTACAGGAAGACCAAGACGGTTGGGTTGGTTTGATTCAGTTGCAGCAAAATACAGTGCAAGGGTTAATGGATTTAATTCATGGATATTAACTAGATTAGATTGTCTTGATAATATTCAAGAATTAAATGTTGTAGATAAATATAGTATTGATGGAAAAGAAACGAATTTTATGTCATCAGATATATTTAATTTAGAAAACTCTAAGCCCATTTTGAAAGAATTTAAACCATGGTCCCAATCAACATATGGATGTACAAAACTAACTGATTTACCTTATGAAGCTAGAAAATATATAGAATATATTGAAAATTACCTAGAAGTTCCCTTGAGTATTATTTCTACAGGACCTAAACGGGAGCAGGCAATATTTTTAGATTAGAATTACGCTTTTAGATCAATTGTATATTTTGATAAAGATTGGTCTAATATTGATTTAATTTCATCGGTTGGATCAGTCATCGGAAGCCTAGGTGACCCTATATCAAATCCTGATTTTTTTACATAATATCTGATTGGAATAGGGTTTGTGACAATAAAAATTATATTAAACAACTCAAGTAATCTTCTATGATCTTTTCCAGCTAATTCAATATTACCTTCCAATATATTTCCAATCATTTGTTTAATTTGTCCACTAACTATGTGACCCGCAACACTAACTATCCCGTAACCACCAGCAGCCATGATATATAATGTTTCATTATCATTTCCACTCCACACTTTAAAGTCAGAGGATGTGTTGTCAATAATTCTTGTAATTTGATCTAAATCATTACTGGCTTCCTTTATACCTATGATATTTTTCAATTCACTCAATTTGATAGTTGTTTCATCAGTCATATTGAGCGAAGTTCTACTTGGTACGTTATACAATATGCAAGGAATACTCACTTCCTCAGATATATTTTTGAAGTGTTGATATAAGCCTTCTTGGGTTGGTTTATTATACGAAGGTACGGTTAAAAGTAATCCGTCAACATTTTCTGATTCAGCCAATTTACTTAATCTTATGCTTTCTTTAGTATTATTATTAGTTGTGCCTGCAATAAGTGAATAATTTTTACCGATACTTTCTTTTACAATTGAGAATAATTTTAATTTCTCATCGTCTGATATTGTAGGAGCTTCCCCTGTTGTCCCGCCTATCACTAATCCATCACTACCACTATCAACAATAGCTTTTGCTAATTTTGCTGCCATTTCATAATTTATATCACCATTTTCATGAAATGGTGTAATCATAGCTGTTAATAATCTTCCGATTTCCATATATCTCTCCGAGTATCTTAATATACGTAGTTAGGATATATTAGCCAATTTTTTGAAATTCTTCAAGAATTTGAATAGCATTTAGAGCTGCACCTTTAATTAAATTATCACTTACAGCCCATAGGTTTATTGCATTTTCATTTGAAATATCTTTTCTCAGTCTTCCAACATATACATCTTCTTTTCCTTCTCCAAACACGGGCGTTGGATAAGTGTTGGTATGTATGTTATCAAGCACAGTGATGCCAGGATAGTTATTAATTAATTTTGAGATTTTTTCTATATTTGGATTTTGATCGAACTCTATATTTATACTTTCAGAATGGCATCGTATGACTGGAACACGAACACATGTTGCAGATACTTTTAATTGATCATCTGACAAAATTTTTCGTGTTTCATATAACATTTTCATTTCTTCCTTTGTATACAAATTATCCTGAGGAGTTTCAACATGAGGGATTAAATTTAAACCAATATTATGTGGATATACTTCTTTTTTATCTGAGTTAGTACCATTTTCCAAATAATGTTTTGTCTGATCTAACAATTCGTCTATTGCTAAGTTACCAGTTCCTGATACTGCTTGGTAAGTATCTACAATTACTCTTTTAATTTTATAATTTGTTCTTACCGAATCTAATATCATTGCCAAAGGTGTAGTAGTACAATTTGGTATTGCAACTATTCCTTTATGATCCTTGAGAGCATCAGAGTTTATTTCAGGGACAACTAGAGGAACATTTTTATCTAATCTAAATTCAGAACTATCATCTATCATTATCACTTCATGTTCTTTTGATTTTTGAGCTGCTATCTTACTAACATCCGATGACGCAGAACTAAAAACGTAATCAAGATCATTATAAAAATCATTGTTATGCTCTTGAATAGTGTATTCTCGGTTTTCGTAAATTATTTTCTTGCCAATAGATCTAGTTGAAGCAGTTAATTTAAGATCAGTAATTTTTAATGTAGATTTAGGAAGTAAATCTAAAAAAACTTTACCCACTGCCCCTGTTGCACCAATAATACCTATTTTCATATAGCCCTCTTTGTAAAAATGTCCTGATATTATAGAAGAATTTATTTTATAACAATATCTCTTTTAATATGTTTATTTTTTATATTTCATTTTCAAATCTAAATAATCAATTAATAAATGTTATAATTTTGATTCATAGTTTAATTCTTTAATTATTTATCACCTGGAAAAAAATATGTTATATGTAATAGCATCGCCTATAGGAAATTTAGAAGATATGACTTTTCGTTCAGTAAAAACATTAGAACAAGTTGATCTGATTCTTTGTGAGGATACAAGGATAACAAAAAAATTATTAAATCATTATAATATTACTAAACCCCTTATAAGATATGTAGATGATGAAACAAAACAAGATTTTTATTTAGAAAAGATAAAAAATAATGATGTTGCTTTGATTTCAGATGCAGGTACACCTCTTCTTTCAGATCCTGGTTATAAAATCGTAAAAATTGCAATTGAAAATCATATCATGGTTAGCCCGCTACCGGGAGCATCTTCATTGATGACAGCATTGTCAATTACTGGTAAAAATATAAGTAATTTTTCATTTGAAGGTTTTTTCCCTAAATTAAAATCAAATCAAAAACTCGTACTATCAAAACTTAGATATACATCTTATGACAGCTTTTTTTTTGAAAGTCCAAAACGTGTTAATAAAACATTAAAATTACTTAAAGATAATCTTGTTGACCGTCATATTGTAATATTTCATGAATTAACCAAATTAAACGAAAAAATGATACATATCAATTTGAAAGAACAAATTAATTTTGAATTAATTAATAAAGGTGAATATGTGATATTAATCAGTGGAGCGGGAAATCCCAAACAGGATATAGATGAAGATTTTAGGGAATATGTTAAATCTGAAATGGAATATATGCTTCAAAATGGATTATCTCTAAAAAATGCTACTAAAATCATCTCAGAAATATTCGATTTACCAAGAAAAGATATCTATAATATTTGGATAGATAAATAAAAAGAGATTTATATTGGAAAATAAAAATAAAAATATACTTGTTTCTGTAGCTTGGCCATATGCGAACGGAAGAATACATATTGGTCATTTAGCTGGTTGTTACTTACCTGCTGATATTTTTGCAAGATTAAATAGGATGATTGGAAATAATGTATTGATGGTATCAGGAAGCGATGCACATGGTACTCCAGTAGTTATAAGCGCATTACAAGAAGATAAAACTCCTGAAGAATTATTTCAATATTATGACAATGATATAAATAAAACTTGGTCAAATTTGAAAATTACCTTTGATTTATTTACATCCACAAGAACACAAAATCATGAACAAGTTGTGCAAAATATTTTTTTGGATTTATTAGAAAAAGATTTGATTTATTCTAAGGAAATGATTTTGCCTTACTGTGAAGATTGCGAAAGATTTTTAGCCGATAGGTATGTAGAAGGAACTTGCCCAAATAAAGATTGCAATTCTAAAGATGCCAGAGGGGATCAATGTGATGCTTGTGGAAAAACCTTAGATCCAAAAGATTTAATTGATATGATTTGTAAAATTTGTTCAAAGTCTGATGTTATAGATTTTAAAAACTCAGAACACTATTTTTTAAAACTAAGTTATTTTGAGAAAGAATTGAAAAATTGGTTAAATTCAAAAAATAATTTTAAACCTAATGTACAAAAAACTTCTTTGGGATTTATGTCTGATGGATTGATGGACAGACCAATTACAAGAGATATTGACTGGGGAATCAAAGTGCCAATAGACGGATGGGAGAATAAAAGAATATATGTATGGTTTGAAGCTGTAATAGGATATTTATCAGCTTCAATTGAATATTTTTCAGATAAAAAAAATAAAGACCAATGGAAAGATTATTGGAAGATGGACAGTGAATCTTATTATTTTATGGGTAAAGATAATATAATTTTTCACTCAGTAATACTGCCTGCTATTTTACTAGGCAAAGGGGATTTAAATCTTCCGCATAATATACCAGCTAATGAGTATTTAAATTTGGAAGGAAAACAACTTTCAACAAGTCGAAATTGGGCTTTGTGGGCTAATGAGTTAAGTGAAATATACGAAACAGACACAATTAGATATTCTCTTGCTTCTAATCTGCCTGAAAATTCAGACACAAATTTTAGCTTGGATGAATTAATTAGATCTAACAATCAAGAATTAGTAGCAGCATACGGTAATTTAGTTAATAGAGTTGTTAATATTTCTGTTAAAAATTTTGACTCCATCATTCCTTCAATATTAGAAATTGACGATGATGGAAGAGAAATTTTAGCTTTTTGTAAAGAGACTATGTCCAATGTGAAAACTGAAATTTTACAAACTAGAATTAGATCGGGCTTAAGAGAAATTATGAAATTATGTGGTAAAGTTAATAAATATATTGACCAAAAAGAACCATGGAAATTAGTAAAAACAGACAAAGATAAAGCTAGCGAAGTAATATGGGTTTGTTTAAGTGCAATTAATTGTTTAAAAATTTTATTTTATCCATATATTCCAGACTCTTCTGTCAAACTGCATTCTATGTTGGGATTTGACCATAAAAGCGAATTTGAATGGGAATGGAGTGAAAACGATTTACCACCTGGGCAAACTTTAAGTTTTACTGGCCCGCTATTCAAGAAAATAGAGGACTAATTTGGGCATTTCTTCATCACTGAAACATGATATTAATAATCTTATTAAAAATGAATTAGAGCTTGTCAAAAATAATTTAATTTCTATTGATTTTAATGATGATTATATTAATAATCTTGTTAATGAAGTGACAATCACATCACAAAAAGGTAAATTATTACGTCCTATTTTAACTTTGTTAATTGGGAATTTTTCTCCAAATAATAATTCTTTAATCAAAGAAAGAATTATTAACATGGCTGTAGCGATAGAACTACTCCATACCGCAAGTTTAGTCCACGATGATATTGTAGATAATGCAACACATAGACGAGGAGAGAAATCATTCAACAATAATCATGGAGATGATATGGCAGTAATGATGGGAGATATTTTGTTTGCTAAATCCGCAACATTTGTATGTGATACTAATAACATTGATGTTGTAAATAAATTTGCAAATACCATTGTTGATTTATCTACGGGGCAGTTATTAGAAATGCAAAGCAGAAATAATTATTCTCAGACTAAACAAGAATATTTGTATAGAATTAGAAAAAAAACATCATCATTATTTGAAACAGCAGCCTGGTCAGGAGGTGTTTTATCAGAATTTGAAAACTCTCACTGCGATATGTTAAAAGTCTATGGCGAGAATTTAGGTTACGCTTTTCAGATTTTTGATGATATCAAGGATTTTTCAGAAACCGAGAATTATAGCATTACAGGCAAAAACCCAGGTATAGACATTGCAAATGGTATATTTACTTTACCGGTTATTATTTCACTTAATGATAAAAAGAATAATCCATTTTTAACTTCTGATGATCAAATTAATATGAAAAATGCAAAAAAATTTTTGGATTTAAATGGCTACATGAAACAATCTATGGACATTGGAAATGAATATATTTTTTCTGCAAAAAATTCTTTGAAATTATTCCCTGATTCTGAATTAAAATATTTACTTTGTGAAATTGCAGACTCAATAAATTAGATTATTATTATTTCTGGCATACTCAGTTTTGCCATTGATTATAGTGTGATTGATTTGTAAATTGTCAATTGTTGAAGATTTAGATATTTCTTCATTTAAAACAATAATATCAGCATTTTTACCAACTTTCAGAGTACCGATTTTATTTTGTTTTTTTAACGCCTTTGCATTTCCATATGTAATAGCTTTTATGATTTCAAACAAATCTACTTTATTTTTATTTCCAATTATATTCTTACTTTTTGTAGTTCTATTTATTGATGAACTAATAATATTTATTGGATTAATTGATCCAAATGGCGAGTCTGTCCCAACACCAATATTAAATTGATATTTATAACTGTCATTTAAATTAAAAATTGAATCTATATCAAAATCCTCTTGATTCTGAATATAAAAATCACCATGATCATATATGAAATTCGGATTAAATATTAGATGTAAATTTTTATCTTTATAAACTTTGAATGTATTAGGTAAAAATTCAGTAGCATGTTCAAGTCTTATCAATCTACTACCTAGAAATTTATTTAGTTTTTCATATAAAGTATGTAAAATTTTAAAAATTATATCAGAACTAATTGCATGGAAAGCTAAATCATTTTTACTTATAGATATGTGATTTTTCAAAATCATTTCAATTTCACTCATACTTATTTCTTCAGGAAATATAAATTTTGTAGGTCCAATATATAATTTTTCATTGGATTTTATTTCTTTAAATTGTTCGACATTTTTGTTCCCCAACATATAGCATATGTTTAAATTTAATTTATTTTCCTTTATTAAATTTTTATACGTATTAAATTTTGAGATATCATTATTTACTCCTGCATCAACAATTGTTGTGTATCCATATTTAATTAAGAGCTTATTGTATTTTTCGACATTATCTTTGAAATTTGATTGTTCTTGATTAGATATTTTTTGATGAATCTTTTGTGAATCAACAGGAAATTTGTAATCATTGATATTGATTTTTAAATTTTTAATAGCTAATGAATTTAAAAATATTAAATGACCAGTCCTATGTTTAATAATTAACGGAATATTTAAATTAAGTTCATCAAAAAATTTTAAATCTAAATTTCCTTTAATATTTCTATGCTCAAACCCATAAAACTTAAGTATTTTTTTATTTTTACAATTAGTATTTTTAAGATATTTTTTTAGATCATCTGCAGATCTAAATTTGATTTCTGAAAGGTCAATGCTCCCCATATTTGATACAACTTCCAAAGGGTGACAATGACCATCTATAAGACCAGGAAGTATACTCTTGTTTTCACAGTCAATTATATCTAAATCATTTAGAGATAAGTTTATTTTATTTTTATCACCAATAAATATGATCTTCCCTTTATCGATTAAAATTGACTCCGAATTCAATGAAGGGAAAATTTTAGCGTTGGTGAGTAACTTCATTTGTGGTGGTTTAGTAAATGTTTATAATTTTTCCATTTTTGTAAAAATCTTTTGTAATTATCTTTACTTAATTCGTCGCGGGTTTTAGGATGTGTATTTTCCCATATACTATGGGCGTGTCTTTTTATTTTCAAGTTAGGATTTGATAATAATTTTAAATTTGCATTTTTTATTTGAAATGAAAAATCAATGTCCAAATTTCTATAAAATCTGAAATTTTCCCTAAACATTCCTGCTTTACTAATTATTTCTCTTCTAAATGCAAGTAAATATAATTGTATTGCGTCAACAAACTCTTTCTTTTCAGAGATTTCATGGAAGTGATGAAGATCGTCAGTTTTAAGTCCATATGGGCCAACCAATCCAATTTTCATGTTATTTAAATCATCTATAATAACTTTGAAAATATCTTCTTTGATTTCGATGCTGGTATCAACTAAAAATATATATTTTCCAAGTGATTTTTTAATCATTATATTTCTAACTGACCCGGCACCACAAATCGGGTCTATATGTGTGAAAAATATATTTTTTTTATGTTTATATTTATTTAATATTATTTCTTTCTTATCTGTTGGTGTTCCATTAACTGCAATTTGTATTTCATAAGAAAAACTTTTTGGAATATTATTAGTAATTGAATTTATACATCTTTCAAAATCATTTGTATATTCGTCCAATATAAGACATACAGAAATATCATATTCATCTTTGACAAAAAGATTAGATTTTAATTCTGTAGATCCTGATATGGTATGTTCTGAATTTGTTTTTTCATAATTTGATACTTTTTTTACCCTGTAATCTCCATCACTAAAATCATAGTATTTAATATTTTTTGAATTTATAGAATTTGTTCTAATTTTATCTGACTGATCAAAGTTTTTTGAAATTCGATTTTTTTTCCTTACTTCATATTCATCGTTTGGCAGTTCAAATTTATTTTCGTTTAAGTAGTATTTATTAAAATCAAGACTTAGTACATTGTCAATATATTCAAAAAAATAACATATTTCAGATTTGTTGAGATCTGATTTTGCAGATTGCCATAAAATTGATAATACTTTTGATGTGTTCAGATTATTTAGCAATGCTATATCAGCTTGCTCAGACCACATTTTGACTTTATCAATATTAATTGAATCATTTGAATGTTTGTTGATCCAATAAATGTGTCTTAATTTATTTAATCCCTTTTGAGCAGCTTTCAATGCGGAAAACGTGAAATTTAATTTTGTTCTGTAGCTGGTCATCAAGCACAAATATCGAAATGCCAAAGGATCAATTGATCTTTTAGAAATATCAGAAATCAAATATTCGTTTTGCTTTGATTTTGACATTTTAACTCCTTCTGATAATAGATGTTGCCCATGGATCCAGTAATTTACATGTTTTTTACCAAAAGTACCTTCACTTTGAGCTATTTCTCCTTCATGATGTGGGAAAATATTATCAACACCTCCAGTGTGGATATCAAATTGTTCTCCTAGATATTTATGTGCCATAGCTGAACATTCAATATGCCATCCAGGAAAGCCTCTTCCAAATTGACTTTCCCAAATTAATTCTCTATTTTCATTAGTTGATTTCCAAATTGCAAAATCATTTGGATTTTTTTTATTAGGATCTGATTCTTCATTATTATTTAATCTTGATAAATTTGAAATATTTCCTGATAATTTCCCGTATTCTCCAAATTTATTAATTTCAAAATATACATTTTGGTTACTTATGTAAGCCATTTTATTATTGATTAACTTTTCTATCATTGAAAGCATTTCACCAATATGTTGCGTAGCTTTAGGGTGATAATCAGCTTTTTTGATATTTAATGCATTTTCGTCAATAAAAAATTTTTCTGTATATTCTTTTGCGATATTAGATGCGGATTTTCCTTCTTTTATAGCCGCTTCAATTATCTTGTCTTCGCCTTGCTCAAGCATTTCTTGTCTCATGTGCCCAACATCAGTTATGTTTTTCACATGTGTTACTTTATATCCAATATGTTGAAGTGTTTTTTTTAAAATATCTGCCAAAATATAGGTTCTCATATTACCTATGTGTGCATCTCTATATACCGTTGGACCACAGGTATAGATTTTGACATTATCATCAATCGGTATAAATTTTTCTATCTTTTTACTGAGTGTATTAAAAAGATAGAGATTTTTATCTGTTTTTGGTAAATTCATAATATATATTCAGATTAAATTATACCTAGAAATAATTGTAATTGTTATATCCAAAAGGTTCTAATTATTTTTTATCTAAAAAAATAATTATTATTTAAATGCAAACTGTAGGTTATTTTTTACATTCTGAAAAAAATAGTAAAAATGTAAAAAAGAAATATCAAAATTTATTAAATGAATATTGTTCTTTACGTGGTCACACAGTAGTTAGTACTTTTGTAGATAATAATATGACAAGATTGTCTATATATAGCGAATTTGAAAAATTACGTGATGATATTAAATCAAACCAAAATAGTTATTTAGTTATAATTAACAACTCATCAGATTTAGGTAGATCAATAGAAGAAATCACAGATAATTTGATTTGGTTTGAAGATAATAAATGTAAAGTTCTTTGCATTGATGATGAAAATCCAGATCCATATCAAGATACTGTTAATCGATATATATATAATAATAATGATCAGTGGTCTTCTTTTGTCTCACATAAAATGAAAAAAAAATTTGCTAATGGTAAATGGATGGGCAGATTACCGTATGGTTATAAATTAGATGAAAATGGTTGTTTAATTGTATCTTCAAATGAATCTTTAGTAGTAAAAGAAATCTTTGATTTGTATGTTAATCAAAATTTAGGAATTAGAAAAATAACAGCAATTTTAAACCAAAAGAAATATAAAACAAAAAAAAATAATTCCTGGAATATTTCCACTGTATATGATTTAATTAAAAATCCAGTGTATATTGGAACTTCTAAAAGATTTGGGGTTTCTATACCTAATTCGCATTCTATTATTATTGAAAACTCCGTGTACACTGCAGCTCAACAAAAACTATTCATGAGAAGTCCTGTTCGGACGAAAATTAATCCTGAAAATTATCTTTTATCAGGTATTTTGCATTGTGGTTTTTGTGATTCTAGAATGATAGGAGTTACTAAAAATATAAAATATATAAATAACAATAATTTAAGTAAAAATAGGTACAGATATTATCGTTGTTCTAAAAAACAAAATTCAGGTAATTGTAATTCTAACTCTGTGGAAGCAGATAAATTTGAGAAAAAGTTTATTTTAAAATTTGATAAAGAGTTGTACTCACCTAAAATTGATATAGCTAAAAAATTTCCTAAGATATTAAAAAAGATAGAATTGAAACGTAAGAAGTCACTTACAAATGCTCAACGGTTATTCAAGGATGCTTTAATTAATACCGCTAAAGGTAAGATTGGTGTAGATGTTTTGAAATTATATCTCAAACAATACCAGGAAATGAAAAATTCTACTGAATACAAAATAAATTTAAAAAATGTATTAGGTAAGAATGACTTGAAATTAAATTTTATAAATAAAGTTAGTGTTCAAGGTTCAGATTTTAAAATTTACTATGAAAGAGCTTCGTGATTTTAACTTGTAATAATATTTTCATTTATAAAGTTATTAATTTCTTTATCTGAATAACCCATGCTTTTTAAAATCTCATTATTGTGTTCTCCCAACAATGGAGGCGGTAATTTTGGCTTGGATTCTGAATCAGAAAATTTGATTGGAAAATTGAGATTTTGAATTTGTCCTAACTTTGAATGGTCAATATTTATAATCATTTCTCGTTCTTTGATTTGCTCGTGGTTTAATATTTCTTCTATATTCAAAATCGGACCACAAGGAACACCACTATTAATTAGAATTTCTACCCAATCTGATGTCGATTTATTTTTAAATTCTATATTTAAAATTTCTACAAGACTATTTAGATTTTTCATCCTTGAAGCATTATCAATGAATTTATCATTTGTTATAAGATCTTCCCTACTAAGTGCATTGCATAATTTTTCCCAATTAGCTTGATTTGCAGCACCTATATTTATGTATCCATCAAGAGTTTGAAAAGCTTGGTAGGGAGCTGATAATCTATGCGCAGTTCCACTTTGTGTAGAAATTTCTTTTGTTGCAAAATATATCCCTGATTCCCATATAGTATAAGATAACCCGGATTCTAGTAATGAGGTTTCTACAAATTGGCCTTTATTTGTTTTTAGCCTTTTTATATATGCACCTAATATGCCAAGAGCAGCATAAACTCCAGCATTTAAATCACAAATGGGGACACCAATTTTTACTGGATCTCCATTTGGTGTACCTGTTAAACTCATTAGTCCCGACATTCCTTGAGCAATTAAATCAAAACCTGGTCTGTTTTTATATGGACCATTTGAACCAAATCCGGAAATACTACAATAAATTATTTTTGGATTTATTTCATTAATTACATCTTCATATCCCAGTCCCATTTTTTCTAGAGCTCCTGGTCTGAAATTTTGGATAAATACATCAGCATCTTTGATTAAATCTTTTAATATTTCTAACCCTTTTGGGTCTTTCATATTTAGAGCTATGCTTTTTTTATTACGGTTTATCATTAAAAAAGCAGCTGATTCACCTTCAATAAATGGTGGGCCAAATCTTCTTATATCATCACCGCCATTAGGTTTTTCTACTTTTATAATTTCTGCTCCCATATCACCAAGCATCATTGTGCAAAAGGGGCCAGCTAATATTTGTGTACAATCTATAACTTTTAATCCATTAAGTATATCCATTTGTTTGCCTTTGAACTTAGTTTAACTTTTTCAATAAATGAATATATCAATGATAATTGACATAAAAAATTATGGCTACTATACTTTTGAGTAAATATAAATATCAACGAAGATCAGAATAGTAAATATTTAAATTGTTTTATAGAGAGAATTTTGGATAGCTTTATGCTAGCTGTGATCCAAATTAAAATAATATTATTGAATGGGACTGTGAGTTGACATATTAAATGAGTGACTATTTTTATAGTAATTAGGGTGGCACCGCGGTTTAACCGTCCCTTTGAGGACGGTTTTTTTTATTTTAGGGAAAATTGATATGAATAAAATAAGAGTATTTAGCGGCATACAACCATCTGGAGAGATGCATTTAGGTAACTATTTGGGTGCCGTAAAACAATGGGTTGAAAACCAAGGCAAAGAAAAAGAAAACTTTTATTGTATAGTTGATTTACATGCACATACTATACTAAGAGATCCAGTAGATTTAAGAGATAACATAAGAAGTTTGGCTGCTATGTTGTTTGCATGTGGCCTATCCCATGAAAAATCAACAGTATTTATACAAAGTCAAGTAAGAGCTCATGCTGAGGCTTGTTGGTTACTTAACTGTGTTACTCCAATGGGTTGGCTTGAACGAATGACACAGTTTAAAGATAAAAAAGAGAAATTAAACAGTATTTCTGCAGCACTCCTTGATTATCCTGTACTGCAAACTGGAGATATTATTCTTTACGATGCTGATGAGGTTCCAGTGGGAGAAGACCAAAAACAACATGTAGAACTAGCTAGGGATATTGCTCAAAGATTTAATAATTTATTTGGAGAAACTTTCAAACTTCCTGAGCCGATAATACCTACAATTGGAGCAAGAGTTATGAATCTAAGTAATCCAAGTTCAAAAATGTCAAAAAGCTTTGATGAAGATGACGGTGGAGTAGTTGGACTGTTGGATGATGACAGTAAAATTGTAAAATCTATTAAACGTGCTGTTACAGACTCAGGAAATGATATAGTTTTTTCAAATGATCCTGAAAAAGCGGGTGTAAATAATTTGTTAGGAATATATAAAGTTATTACAGGAAAATCTTCAGATGATGTTGAAAAAGATTTTGAAGGTGCTCGCGGATACGGGATATTAAAAGAAAAAGTAGCAGAAGTTGTACTAGAAACAATTAAGCCTATTAGACAAAAATATAATGAATATATAAGTGATCAATATGAGTTAGATAGATTATTGGATATAGGGGCTGAAAATGCTAGATTAATTTCTGAACCAAAAGTATTAGAAATGAAAAATAAAATGGGATTTATTTAGTATGAATAATTTAGTTGATTTTGAAACATTTGATTCCAAGTACGATGCCAAGAGCTATATAGCTCTTGGAAGAGAAATATACGTTGACTTGGAAACTCCAGTTTCAATTTTCTTGAAAGTTTCTAATGGGAAAAATTCTTTTTTATTAGAAAGTGTAGAAGGAGGGGAATCTATAGGAAGATATAGTTTTATTGGATTAGGTGGTTATAAGAAAATTATTTCTAATGATCAAAACCCTATTGATATGATATCTGATCTGACCAATATTGACATAGTTAAACCTGAATGGTTAGAAAGATTTTTTGGAGGATTAGTGGGATATATTTCTTATGACGCAGTTAAATACTTCGATGAAATTAACCTGCCAACCAAAAAAGGCTTAAATTTACCAGAATCATGTTTTTTGTTTGTAACAGATTTCCTAGTATA
>CETM01000820.1_pt1 | contig 15533 bp, 13 predicted proteins | sample 361451 | NCBI WGS metagenome assembly CETM01 (sample SAMEA2622690, study PRJEB7988) | marine metagenome | isolation source: saline water (ENVO:00002010), including
CTATTTTGATTACAACTATCAATTTTAACTTTAATTATTTTTCCAATATTTTTTTTATCGCCTTTAAAAATAACGGAATTTAGGTACTTATTTCTACCAAATAATTTATTTTGCTGCTTAATTTCATTTTCTACAAGAACTTCAACAGATTTATTTTGGAAAGATTTATTCATTTCCATTTGTTGAGAAAATAAAATCTTTTGTAAATTTTTAAGTCTATCCTTAGATATTTCATTATCAATTAACTGTAATTCAGAAGATCTAGTTCCAGGCCTAGGGCTAAAAATAAATGAGTATGAGTTAATAAATTTGATTTTTTTAATTAATTTGATTGTATCATTATAGTCCTCTTCTGTTTCACCTGGATATGCAATTATGAAATCGCTTGAGAGTTCTATTGATGAATTAATTTTCTTTAACTTATCATACACATCTAAGTACTGCTCAACAGTATGTTTCCTGTTCATTAATTTTAAAATTTTATTAGATCCACTTTGAATAGGCAGGTGCAAAAATGGCATTAATTTTTTACTTGTTGAATAACAATCGATCAAATCATCAGTCATATCTCTTGGATGTGATGTTGTATATCTTATTCTTTCTAACTCAGAAAATTTTTCTAATTCATTAATTAAATTTGATATTTTATATATTTTTGAATTTTCTTCATGCTTATAGGCATTAACATTTTGACCTATTAATGTAATTTCTTTCACACCATTTTTAATTAAATCCTCTGCTTCATTAATAATTTTTTTAAAAGGTCTTGAATACTCAGGTCCTCTAGTAAAAGGCACTACACAAAAATGACAAAATTTATCACACCCTTCTTGAATAGTTAAAAAAGAGGATATCTTATTGCTTGTATTTTTTATTTCATCGAAATATTGAAATTTTTGTATAGTATCAAATTCAGTTTCTTCCTTCTTTTTTTTTTCTTCGAAGCCTTCTAATATTTTATTTATTTTGTGATATGATTGAGGTCCAATAACAACATCAATAAATGGTTCTCTTTTAAGCATCTCTTCATTTTCAGCCTGTGCAACGCACCCTGCAACAATCATTATTGGTTTATTTTTTTTTCTATATAATTTTTTAACTCTACCTACCTCATGATAAACTTTCTCTTTTGATTTATCCCTTATATGGCAAGTATTTAATATATAACAACTTGCTTCATCATTCTTATCAGTTTTTTTAAAACCTATTTTTTTTACTGAATCATAAATACGATTGGAGTCATATTCATTCATTTGACAACCAAAAGTTTTAATAAAAATTTTTTTCTCCATTTAAATTAAGATTTTTTTTTAATACCATATAATTCTAATTTATGGTCAACTAATTCATAACCATACTTTTCTGCAACTTTTTTTTGTAACTCCTCAATCTCATTATCTACAAACTCAATAATTTCTCCAGACTTAACGTCTATCAAGTGGTCGTGATGACCTTCGTTTAATTCCTCATATCGCGCTTTTCCACCTTTGAAATCATGTTTAGTTAAAATTCCTGCTTCCTCAAAAAGTTTAACTGTTCTATACACTGTCGCGATGCTTATTTTGGGATCTATTTTTGATGCCCTATTATATAGTTCATCAACATCTGGATGATCAGATTCACCGTATGCCTCTTTAGATTCAGAAATTATCCTAGCTATAATTTTTCTTTGTTCAGTAAGCTTAACGCCTTTTTTTATACATTTATTTTCAATAGTTGATGACATAATATTATTTTAACTCAAATAAAGTGGTTTAATCAAATTTTTTTTGATTTTATGTTTTCTACACAATTCGGGTATTTTTTCGTATTTTATATTATGAAATTGGGACAATAATGAAGAATCTTTGATAATTTGATTTTTTTCATTTTTTTTTATGTTTATAAAATCTAAAAAACTAAAACAATAATAGTCAATTTTATGTGTGATATGAAAACCTTTAGCTATAGAAATAGAGCCTCTAACACCAGCAAAACTTCCTGGACCTCTATTTACATAAATTCGGTTTAAATTTTTTATTAACATTTTGCTTTTATCTAATAAATCCTGAATTAAAATTACAAGTTTATCAAAATTATTTTTACTATTTTCATACTTGCTAGTATAAATATTTTTATTATTTTTTATGAGAGTTAGAAAAATTTTACTTGTTGTAGCATCAATTATCAAATTATTCATAATTTTATTTTTATTTATAAACAATTCTAAGGCAGATGAAAATAATATCAAATACTATTCTAAGGATTCAGGAATACTTTCTTTAATGTATCATAGATTTAATGAAAATAAATATCCATCGACAAATATACAAATGAATATTTTTAAGGAGCATATTGATATTATTAAAAGTAAAAATTATGAATTCGTAAATCCAAAAAATTTTGACTCAAACTTTAAGAAACCAAAATTAAAGAAAAAAATATTAATAACAATTGATGATGCTTTTACCTCTTTTTATGAAAATGCCTGGCCTTTTTTAAAAAAAAATGAAATCCCATTTTTACTATTTGTATCAACAGAGCCGGTAGGTAAAAGAGGGTACATGACCTGGGACCAAATAAAAGAAGTTGAAAAAGAAAATTTTGCTTTTATTGGAAATCACTCTCACTCTCACGAATATTTGTTAGATCTTGATTTTGATGATTTTAAAAAAGATATTGATTTATCAATAAAAATTTTTAATGAAAAGTTAGGGTATAATCCTATCTTTTTTTCATATCCATTTGGAGAATACAGCTTAGATCAAAAAAAATACCTGATGAAAAAATTTAAATATGGTTTTGGTCAACATTCTGGGGTAATTGACTTTAATAAAGATATTTTCGAACTTCCAAGATTTCCTATTAATGAAAAATATGGAGATTTAGAGCGATTTAATTTTTTGATAGACCTTTTACCTTTACAATTTAAAAATATAAGTCCAGAAGATAAATATATTCATAAAAATAATCCTCCGAAACTAGTTATAGATTTTTTTGAAGAGCAGAAAAATCTTAAAAATATAAATTGTTTTTCTGATGAAGGAAATAAATGGGAAAAATCTGATATTAAATTTGCAAAAAATAAATTAATTGTAACTTTTAGAGAAAAATTTCTTTTTAGGAGAGGAAGAATTAATTGCTCCTTAAATGATACGGATGGTTGGAGATGGTTTGGTTTACAATTTTCTGTTAATTTAAATTAAGCTTTTAAGTTTTTTACTAGATGGAAGTAACTTTGCGTCATCGAATTCTATTAGGTTGTTTTGCTTTATTATCTGTTTTAAAATTTTTACATACTCCTTTCCAGTTTCTGCGTATTTATGGAGGTAGTTTGAAAGAATCAAACTATCTAACTTCATTTTATTATCTCTTAATTCTGCTCTTGCTAGCCTAAAATCTTTATAACTTGAATGGGTATTCAAGTTTCTTTGGTAAGCTCTTACTGAAGATTTTAATATTTTAAATTTCATAACTTTATGTGTTGTATCATCATCAGCGCCTGCTGGTTTAATACCTTCACCAGACCAAGTCCATTGGCCGAATAGTGCATTTCCTTCTAGCGCAAATCTTGATGTTCCCCATCCTGTTTCTTTGGCTGCTTGTGCAATAGCTAAAGATACTGGTATCTCATCCATTCTTATTTTTAAAGTTGATAAATCTTTGTTAGATACACCATATTGTTTAAATTTTAAATTTAACCAGTTTTTTTCTGAAGTTGTATTTTTATTTTTATTTAAAATTGCAAATAGTTTTCTTCTATCTAACTTTATTCTATTATTTTCCTCCAAAATAAGAGGTAATATTATTTTTATAAATAAGTTCTTCTTTCTTTTTGAACTTTCAATCATTTTCATTTCTTCTGGAAGTAATGACAAAGTTATAGGTTTGACTAATTTTGTTTTTCTAACATCTTTAAGATTATAATCGGTATCCTTAAAGAGTTGCTCTATTGTTGATGCATTTAGTCTTACTGTATCAGTTGGTAAATGATCAAATTTAAATACATCCTCATATAAGTTTTTTAAATTTAAAACTTCACCTTCATCAGGGTTTATATCTAAAGGCTGTCCTTTTAAAACTTTTTCTAAATTAGTTTTAGATTTATTTTCAATTTCTACAGAAGTTAACATTGTATTTTTTTTAAAATCAATAATTGATGGAAGAAAGTAGAAAAATAAAATAATAAAAAAACTTGCAAATGATGTATAGTACAAGCTTCTAAGATTTTTATTAAAAAATTTTATTTGATTTTTTTTTAAGTTAGTTGATAATCTTCTATTTAAAACTTTACTTATAATTTCTTTATAAATAGTTTTTTTTTTATTCATTTCTAAACTGCCTCAACTACTTTTACCTCTGGGATGTAATGTTTCAACAAGTTTTCTACACCTTGTTTTAAAGTCATAGTAGAACTAGGGCATCCAGAACAACTTCCTTGTAGCTCTACAGTTACTACCCCCCCTTTAAATTCTTTGAATTTGATATCTCCTCCATCTCTTGCAACCGCGGGTCTGATCTTTGAATCTAATACTTTGATTATCTGTTTTTCTATTTCTTTAAATTCTTTTTTATCTTTGCTTTCAATATTTTCATCATAAATAAAATCTTTTCCCTCAGAGTAAAATTCTCCTATCAAAGATTTAGCTATATGTTTTATATCTTCCCAATCTGCACTTTGCTCTTTGTTAATTGATAAAAAGTCTTTTCCTAAAAAAACTCCTGTTACACCATTTATTGATAATAAATTTGTAACTAAATCGTTATTAATCTGATTTTTTTTTGTAATTTCAATTTGTCCACTATTAGAGACTATTTTTCCAGGAATAAATTTTAATGAGTTTGGATTTGGTGTTATTTCAGTTTGTACGAACATTTTTTTAATATAATAATTTATTTTTAAAATCCCATAATTTTTTTCATTTCTTTAATTTTTTTTGATGCAAATTCATTGGCTTTTTCAGAACCCTCATGCAAAATGCCATCTAAATGCTTTTGATCGTTTAATAATTTATTGATTTCTTTTGAAATTGGTTCAATTTTTTCAATTAATAAATTAGTAAGTTTTTCCTTAAAAATAGAAAAATTTTTTCCGCTAAATTCATCTATAGACTTTTCAATAGTTTGATTTGATAAGCTTGAAAAAATACCTAATAAATTCAATACCTCAGGTCTATTTTTTAGTTCTTCTTTTTCATTTGGCATAGGTAATATATCTGTTTTAGCTTTTTTAATTTTATTAATTATTTTTTCTTTATCATCCATAAGATTTATTCTACTAAAATCTGATGGGTCTGATTTGCTCATTTTTTTTGTACCATCCTTGAGGCTCATAATTCTAGAAAAACTTTTTTGAATTAATGGTTCGGGAACTTTCAAAAAATTTGAAATCCCAAAATCGTTATTAAACTTCTGAGCAATATTTCTACATAATTCGAGATGCTGCTTTTGATCATCTCCAACTGGCACATGAGTAGTGTCATAAAGTAATATGTCAGCAGCCATTAAAACTGGGTAAGCATAAAGACCAATACTTGCTTTTTCTTTGTCCTTACCTGCCTTTTCCTTAAATTGTGTCATTCTATTCAGCCAACCCATTCTTGCAGTACAACTTAAAATCCACGCACCTTCAGAATGAGCTGAAACAGATGATTGATTAAAAATAATACTTTTTTTTGAGTCCAATCCGCTTGCAATAAAAGCTGCCAAAGTTTCTCTTATACTTTTTCTAAGATCTTTGGGATCTTGTTTAACTGTTATCGCATGTAGATCAACAATGCAGTAAATACAATCAGTATTTTTTTCATTTTGTAGTTCAACAAAGTTTTTTATAGCACCTAAATAATTACCTAGATGTAAATTACCAGAGGGCTGAACACCAGAAAAAATTTTTTTTGACATCAGCTTAATACTTTAAATTAATATCACTAATTTTGAAAGCCTTGATAAAATAAGCAATTAATAAATAAGAAACAAGTCCAGCTATTACGATTCCTAAAAGGAATACTGATTTAAAACTTTCATTGAAGTAAAGATTCGTTTTAAAATAAAAGAGTAAATAATAAATTATAATACTCATAATAACAGATGAAAATAATATTTTTAAGAACTTAAGAATAAAGACTAAATTAGAGGAAAAAAAATTATCTTTTTTTAAAAAAATAAAAAGTAATATACAATTAAACCACGACGAAATACTTGTTGCTATAGGTATAATTATAAATCCGAGTTTATTGAAAAAAGAAACACTTATCAAAATATTTAAAAAAACTGAAACTAATGAAATATGAAATGGTAATTTAGTATTTTGTCTTGCAAAATAAAAACTTGAAAAAACTTTTATTAATGAAAAGGCTGGAAGGCCGAATGCAAAATAAAAAAGTGCTTTTGATGAATTTTTAACTGATAACTCATCAAATGTTCCATAGCCAAATAAAGCGGATATAATTTCTTCTGAAGCAATAAACAAAGCAAAAGATGCTGGTAGACTTAAAAATAAACTAAATTCTAAAGCCTTATTTTGTAACAATGTTATTTTTTCATTATCATTAGCATTAACATGCCTCGAAAGTTGAGGAAGAATTACCGTACCTATTGCGATCCCAGCAATAGCAAGATTAATTTGGTATATTCTATCTGCGTAATATAAATAAGAAACAGCTCCAGCTTGAAAAGAAGCTATAATTGTTCCAACTAAAATATTTATTTGGGTTACACCAGATGAAAAAATACTCGGTAGTAATTTTGAAAAAAAACCTTTAATTTTTACATCAATTGAAAATTTGAAATTTATTTTTGGTACATAAAAATTTTTTACATAAATGTATAAGTAAATAAATTGAGCAATGCCTGCTAGAGTTACAGCATATGATAAATAGTAAACAAGTTTATCGCCTAGAAAATTTCCATAAAATAATACAGATATTAAAAAAAAATTAAGAATTATTGGAGCGGCAGCAGCAGCTGCAAATCTATTATGTGAGTTCATTATTGCTGAAAAAAACGATGCCAAACATATAAAAAATAAGAACGGAAATGTAAACCTAGTTAAATCTACCGCTAAATTCATTTTTTCTTGGCTTCCACTAAATCCTGGTGCAATTAGAAAAACAAAATATGGCATGAAAATTTCAATAATTAAAACAAGAAAAAATAAACCTAAAATAAGTAAGCTAAAAACATTTGTTGTAAATTTTTCAGCAAATTCTTTTCCATTTGATAACTCTGATGTGTAACTTGGTACGAATGCAGCATTAAATGTTCCTTCTGAAAATAATCTTCGAAATGTATTTGGAATTCTAAAAGCAACAAAAAATGCATCAGCCAAAGGACCAGCACCAAGAAATATTGCTATCAAAATATCTCTTAAATATCCAAGTATTCTACTAACTATAGTAAAAAAACTAAATGTGCCTGTTGACTTAATAAGGTTCATAAATCATATTAGTCTTAAAATTGCTCCATTTGTATATCTAATTATTGTAAATGAAAAAAACAAAAATTGACCATTACACAGATAAAGAAGCCTTAGACTTTCATAATAGCAATAAATCAGGCAAGATTGAGATTGTTTCCTCTAAACCTATGACAACAAAAAGGGACTTGGCTTTAGCATATTCTCCAGGTGTTGCTGCTCCAGTAAGGGAAATTTCGAAAAATCCTGATGCAGCTTATGACTATACAACTAAAGGAAATTTAGTAGCGGTAATAAGTAATGGCTCTGCTGTGCTTGGCATGGGGAATTTGGGTGCATTAGCTTCAAAACCTGTAATGGAGGGAAAAGCTATATTATTTAAAAGATTTGCTGATATAAACTCAATTGATATTGAGATCGACTCGTCTAATACAGACGATATAATTAAAAGCATCAAAAGTATTGCAAATAGTTTTGGTGGAATTAACCTGGAGGATATTGCAGCACCAGATTGTTTCATTATTGAGAAAAAGTTAAAGGAAATTTTAGATATACCAGTATTTCATGATGATCAACATGGAACAGCTATAATAACTACAGCAGCATTGATTAATGCTCTCGACATATCAAAAAAAACTATAAAAAAAATTAAAGTAGTCGTAAATGGAGCTGGAGCATCTGCTATAGCATGTACAAATCTTTTAAAAAAAACCGGTATACCTAACAAAAATATAACAATGCTTGATAGTAAAGGTGTCCTGTACAAAGGTAGAGATAATTTAAATCAATGGAAATCTGAACATGCGATTGAAACAAAAGATAGAACCCTAGATGATGCAATAAAAAATGCCGATGTTTTTTTAGGATTATCCTCAAAAAGTATTTTGTCAAAAAAGATGGTAAAAAAGATGGCAAAAAATCCAATTATATTTGCATGTGCAAATCCAGATCCTGAAATTACACCTGAGGAAGTTGAAGAGGTTCGTAATGATGCAATAGTGGCAACTGGAAGATCAGATTACCCAAATCAAGTAAATAATTTAATTGGATTTCCGTATATTTTTAGAGGAGCTTTAGATGTAAGAGCTAAAACAATTAATGAAGATATGAAAATAGCAGCAGCTAAAGCTATTGCGGAACTTGCTAGAGAAGATGTGCCAGATGAAGTGGTGGCTGCGATGGGAGGTGAACGACCGAAGTATGGAAGAGAATATATTATTCCATCAACTTTTGATCCAAGATTAATATGTGAAATACCTGCAGCAGTTGCAAAAGCTGCTATCAAAAGTGGTGTTGCAAGAAAGAAAATAAATGACTTTGAAATTTATAAAGAACAACTTAAACAAAGGCTCGATCCATCTGTTACAATCATGCAGGGTATAAATAATCAAATTAAAAAAAATCAAAAAAAAATTGTTTTTGCAGACGGTGAAGATGAAAATACTTTGAAAGCTGCAATAGCTTTTAAAAATAGTAAGTTTGGCATACCTATACTTGTTGGTAAAAAAGAAAAAATAAAAGAACAACTTAAAAATATTGGATATAGCGAAAATTTAGATATCGAAATAGTTAATTCAACTGATAAACAAAAAAGAGAGAAATATGCAAATTATTTATTTAAAAAACTGCAAAGAAAAGAAGGTTTACTAGAACGGGACTGTGATAGAATGATAAGAAATGATAGAGTTATTTGGACTTCTTGTATGGTTTCATGTGGTGACGCTGATGGAGCGGTAACAGGAAATACTCGAAAATATGCTGCTTCATTAGAAAAAATCAACAAAGTAGTTGATGCAAGGCCAGGTGAAATAATGTTTGGTTTAAATATGATTGTAAATAGAGGAAAAACAGTATTTGTTGGAGATACAAGTGTTCATGAATATCCTACCTCCGTTCAGCTTGCAGAAATAGCTATTTCTTCTGCAAGAGTTGTAAGATTGTTCGGATTTGACCCTAAAGTAGCTTTTGTTTCTCATTCTACATTTGGACAACCTGCAACAAGTAGAACAAAACATATAAGAGATGCAGTAGAAATTTTACAAGAGAGAAAAGTTGATTTTCAATTTGATGGAGATATGCAGCCCGATGTGGCTTTAAATGAAGAGTATAAAGAACTTTATTCTTTTTCAGGAATTGTAGGAAATGCAAACATATTAATTATGCCTGGACAACATAGTGCAGCAATATCTTACAAAATGATGAAAGAATTAGGAGGCGCTAAAGTTATAGGTCCACTTTTAATTGGATTAGGACAACCAATAGAAATTGCACCACTAAGATCCTCTACATCAGATATACTAAATTTAGCATCAGTTGCCGCGTATTCAGCAGGGGTTATTAATTATGGGAAAAAAAATTAGTCCTTCTGAATTCTCAAATCCTCTACTAAAAAAATACTAGCTATAACTTTTTCAACGTCTAGTATGCTTTTTGCTTCATCTATAACTTCTTGCCTTTCTTCATCATTTAATGCGATCCCATAAATAAAGATTTTTTTTTTGTATGTATCAATATTATAATTTGTTGCTTTTATACTTTTACTTAAAATCATAGCAGCTCTTAGTTGTGAAGTTATTAATAAATCTTTTGCTGATTGTTTAAAATTAAATTCATCTTTAATTTTGATATCATTTCTTACAGATCTTACTCCTTCAGTTTCCCATGCAATTTTAGTAATTTGGAGTTTTTCCTCAGGATCATCAACTTTCCCTGTTAAAAAAATTCTCCCATCTAAAACTTTAGTATTTATTGATAAAATATAATTCTTGTTCAACATGATCAATCTGGCAGCTACATTTTTTTGCATTATTGAGTCATCTATTTGTGTACCTAAAGATCGTGGATCTAAGGCAACACTGACACCTGTTCCAAAAACTCCTCTTGAGCCTGTGCCTGCACATGAACTTAGAATAAAAAACATTAGAAATATTAATATTAAATTATTTTTCATTCTTTAATTTTAAACAGTAATTATAAATTTCTTTTTTTGAAATATTGGTATTAAAGCTAAAAGATTTTGTAATATCTTTAATTGTCGAATTTTTTATCATTTTTTTAATATATTTTTTATCTGATTCGCTCAATTTATTCGAAATGTTTTTATTATTATATTTTTCTGAAATAACAATTGTTAACTCTCCTTTTAGTTCCTTTTCAAATGGTTTAAGTTCCTCAATTTTACATCTAATAAATTCCTCATAAATCTTAGAAATTTCTCTGGCAATAAGAATTTCTCTATCATCAAAAAAATTTTTTAAAGTTTCAATTATTTTATTAAACTTTTTTGATGATATAAAAAATACAATTGAGCAACCTAACTTGGAAATTGTTTCAAGTTGATTAAGAATCTCTTTCTTTTTTTCTGGAAAAAAACCAAGAAAATAATATTTATCAGAAAAACCACTTATCGATACTGCAGACGTAACTGCGGAGGGTCCAGGTATTGGATATATTTCTAAATTATTTTTAATACACTCTCTAATTAAAATTCTTCCTGGATCAGAGATAGCAGGGGTTCCAGCATCTGAAATTAATGAAATTTTTTTGTTTAGTTTTAAAATTTCAATTATTTTTTTTAAATTTTTTGTTTCATTAAACTTATGATTTGGAATTAAATTTGATCTAATTTTATACTTATTTAGCAATTTTTTTGAAATCCGGGTATCCTCACAAAGAATATAGTCAGAATTTTTAAGTACTTCTATTGCTCTAAAAGTAATATCTGTTAGATTTCCGATAGGCGTTGAAACTAAGTATAAACCGCTTTTTAAATTTTTTAGGTTTATCTCTTTTTGAGGAATCATTAAAAATTAAACAATATAATAAAAATATTAAAATGAAAATGTTTGTAAGATTTATCTTTATTTCAGTGATATTTTTTTATTCATTTTCTACTTATTTGTTTGCTCAAAATAAAATCAAATTAGGGTTGCTAGTACCAATAACTGGTGAATTTAGCGAAATAGGACAGTCAATAATTAAATCAACTTTATTAGCTATCAATAAAATTGATAGTCCTTTAATCGAAATAATTCCAAAAGATACAGAGTCAGACCCGGAAGTTACTTACAGAAAAGCTAAAGAACTTAAAGAGTTAGGAGTTAGGATAGTTATTGGTCCAGTTTTCAATAAAAATTTAAATAAATTAGAAGATTTAGATGATATGATTTTTTTATCATTAACAAATAAAATTATCGATAATCCAAAAAATATTATAAGTACTGGAATTAATGCTGGATCTCAACTAAAAACTATTTTAAAATTTCAAGAGGATACCAATCTCACAAAAACAATATTTTTAGTACCAAATAAAAGCTATAAAGTTGAAATTCAAAAAGCGATCAAAAGTTCAAAAATAAAAACCTTTAAAATCCATTATTATGACTCTGATCCAACTAAACTTACTAAACAAATTGAAAAAATTACCAAATATTCTCAAAGAAAACAAAATATAAAAGATGAAATCAACAGGCTCGAAAATTCTGATGATCCAAATAAAGAAAAAAAAATTAAGATTTTGGAGAAAAGAGATACATTAGGAAAAATTGGATTTGACTCTGTAATAATTGCTGATTTTGACGAAAGTTTAAAAAGTATAACAACGTCATTAATTTATACAGATGTTAAGCCTGTAGATACTTATTTTATAACTTTTAATCAATGGTTCGATGAATCATTATTGAAAGAAACGAGTTACCAACCAATATATTATCCATCTGTTAATAAAAAAAACTATGATGAATTTGTTGAATTATATTATAATAAATTTAATCACTACCCAAATCAATTATCATTTCTCAGTTATGATTTAGTTGGACTAGTTTATTATTTAATTTTACAAAATAACTGGAATATAGATGAAAAAATTTTTTTAAAAAAAAATAAATTTAAAGGAAAAGTGGGAATTTTTGAAATTAAAGATAAAAAAATTAACCATGTTTTGAACTTTTATAAAATTGAAAATAATACTATTAAAAAAATTTTTTAATTTTTTTATAGGCATTATATCTATGATCAATCTTATACTTTTTACTTGGTTTCATTTGACCAAAAGTAATCTTACTCTTTTTTGGTATAAAGATAGGGTCATACCCAAATCCATTATTTCCTTTTTTTTCCTTTGATATAAACCCCTCAACTTTTCCTAATGATTTTACTTTTTTTCCTCCAGGCCAATAAATTGTTAATGCACATATAAACCTGGCTTTAATTTTTTTAACTTTCCATTTTTTATCTTTTTTATAAAGTTCTCTAAAAACTCTCAATATAGCTTTATTGAAGTTTTGATTTTTTCCGCCCCATCTTGAAGAAAAAATTCCAGGTTTTTTTTTTAATAGATCAATTTCAAGGCCAGAGTCATCTGCCAAGCAAATCATATTAGTTTTTTTTGAAAAAAATTTAGCCTTAATGAATGAATTTTGTAAAAAAGTTTTTCCATTTTCTCTAGGACTCTTTAACTTAAAGTATTTAGTTGAAAAAATTTTCGTTCTTTTTGGTAATAAATCCTTAATTTCTCTAAGTTTTCCACTATTATTAGTGCCAATTAGTAGTTTATTTATTTTTTTATTATACATCTAGTAATTTTTAAATTTCTTACCATATAAGTTTCAATGGAAAAAGATCAAAACATTGAAACTGAGAATAAAATTAATAAAGAAGATAAGCAAATTAAAACCTCAGACGATATTCAAGATAAACCAGATAAAGAATTGTCTCCTGAAGAAAAAGTAAAAGAATTGGAAGACAAACTTACTAGAACTTTTGCCGAAATGGAAAATCAAAGAAGAAGATATGAAAAAGAAAAGGATGAGGCCTTTGATTATGGAGGTTTTTCATTTGCAAGAGAAACGTTAAATCTCATAGATAATCTTGAAAGGGCAAAACAATCTCTAAAGAATGATGAAAGTTTAAGTAATACTAAAAATTTAGATAAAACTCTTGAACATTTAGAAATACTAAACAAAGATATATTATCTATTTTTAAAAAAAATAATATTGAACCTATTGCCTCAATAAATAGAAAGCTTGACCCAAACTACCACCAAGCAATGATTGAAATAGAGGATAATGAAAAAGAACCAGGTACAATAATACAAGAAATTCAAAAAGGTTTTACAATGAAAAATAGATTGCTAAGGCCTGCTTTAGTTGGAGTTTCAAAAAAAGAGGAGAATAAAGAAAGTAAGAACGAGGATGTCAAAAAAGATGAGAAAAACGGGGAAAAAAACAATAAAAATCACCAGTAAATTAGCTTGTAGATTAAAAATTAACACTTATATGAACTCTGGTATTTATTAAATATGAGCAAAGTAATAGGAATAGATTTAGGAACTACAAATTCATGTGTGGCTATAATGGAGGGGACACAAGCTAAGGTATTGGAAAATGCAGAGGGTGCTAGAACAACTCCTTCTGTAGTAGCTTTTACAGAGAACGATGAAAAATTAATCGGACAGCCTGCAAAAAGACAAGCAGTAACCAATCCTCAAAACACAATTTTTGCAGTAAAAAGATTAATTGGTAGAAATTTTGAAGATCCGTCAGTAAAAAAAGATGTGGACTCTGCTCCTTTCAAAATAGTTAATTCTGATAAAGGTGATGCATGGATTGAAGCTAAAGGCCAAAAATATTCACCGTCACAAATATCAGCTTTTATCTTACAAAAAATGAAAGAAACAGCTGAAAAATATTTAGGTCAAGAAGTTACAAAGGCGGTAATTACTGTACCTGCGTATTTTAACGATGCACAAAGACAAGCCACAAAAGATGCAGGCAAAATTGCAGGATTAGAAGTGCTAAGAATTATAAATGAGCCAACTGCAGCCTCTTTAGCTTATGGTTTAGACAAAAAAGCAAATAAAAAAATAGCAGTATATGACTTAGGTGGAGGTACTTTTGATGTTTCTATACTGGAGCTAGGGGACGGTGTATTTGAGGTAAAGTCAACAAATGGTGATACCTTTTTGGGTGGTGAAGATTTTGACAATACCATTGTTGATTATTTAGTTGCAGAATTTAAAAAAGATAATGGTATAGATTTAAAATCAGATAAATTAGCTCTTCAAAGATTAAAAGAAGCAGCTGAAAAAGCTAAAATTGAACTATCTTCTGCAGAGCAAACAGATGTAAATTTACCATTTATAACAGCTGACAAAACTGGTCCAAAACATATAAATTTAAAGATGACAAGAGCAAAATTAGAGGCTCTAGTAGAAGATTTAATCAGCAAAACTCTACAACCATGTAAAACTGCATTAAAAGATGCTGGTTTAACTGCAAATGACATAAATGAAATTGTAATGGTTGGTGGAATGACAAGGATGCCAAAAGTCGTTGAAACTGTAAAAAACTTTTTTGGTAAAGACCCTAATAAAAGTGTTAATCCAGATGAAGTAGTTGCAATGGGTGCAGCTATACAGGCAGGAGTTTTGCAGGGAGATGTGAAAGATGTTCTTCTTCTTGATGTTACTCCTCTTTCTTTAGGTATTGAAACTTTAGGTGGTGTATCTACAAAATTAATTGATAAAAACACAACAATTCCAACTAAAAAAAGTCAGGTTTTCTCAACAGCTGAGGATAATCAGCCAGCAGTATCCATAAGAGTGTTGCAAGGTGAAAGAGAAATGGCAGCAGATAATAAAATTTTAGGAAACTTTGAGCTTGTAGGAATAGCTCCAGCTCCAAGAGGTGTTCCACAAATCGAGGTAACTTTTGATATTGATGCAAATGGTATCGTTAATGTTTCTGCAAAAGATAAAGGTACTGGCAAGGAACAAAAAATTCAAATTCAAGCTTCTGGCGGATTAAGCGAAGATGAAATTAATAAAATGGTAAAAGAGGCCGAGTCTAATAAAGATGCAGATAAGAAAAAAAGAGAGGCTGTCGATGCAAGAAATCAAGCCGATACTCTATTACATTCAACTGAGAAAAATTTAAAGGAGCATGGGGCTAAAGTTTCAGAAGCTGACAAAAAGGCTATTGAAACAGCATCAGCAAATTTGAGAAACTCTCTTAAAGGAACAGATATTGAGGATATTAAAAAGAAAACTCAAGATTTAGTTCAAGCTTCAATGAAATTAGGCGAAGCAATTTACAAATCTCAACAAAGTGCGAAGCCAAGTGATGCACCAAAAGACAAAAA
>CETM01457105.1_pt1 | contig 15492 bp, 3 predicted proteins | sample 361451 | NCBI WGS metagenome assembly CETM01 (sample SAMEA2622690, study PRJEB7988) | marine metagenome | isolation source: saline water (ENVO:00002010), including
ACATCACCTCTTGTTAAGTATGATGTTTCAGATGCAACTTATACAGGATCTACTGGAGAATTAGTATTAACTATTGAAAATCATTCATTACGTGGATCTTCTACATTTACTATTAGTAATGCAGAATATGATCCAATTTCTGGAATTATGACTATGACATCTGCATTTCATGGTTTATCTACTGGAGATAGGATTAAAATTGCAGATAATGCAATAACATTCCGTTGTGATCAAGATGGATATAATTCAGATCATTCATATCCAAGAGCAGCAGTTCATAAAGGTAGTGGAGTTGTAGAACCAGATCCTGCACACGATAAGTGGTTACCAGTTTCTAAGGTAGATGAAAATAAATTTGCTGTTAGAGTTGTAGATAATGTTCCTTCTTCTAATGTAACAAATCATGTATATCAAACTTCTACTCCTAATGGAATAACAAAAGCAGGTGAATCTGTTAGAATTGCTAAAGATAGTTTGACATTTACTTGTTCAATGGATGATTATGTAAGTCCACATAGTTACCCAAGAGGAACAGATCCAATATATGAAACATCAGTTTCTGTTGCTTCAACAACTAATAATACAGTTACGTTGAATGTTGGAGTTAGTACTTCTGTAAATTATACAGTAACTAATGCAGATTACACTGCATCTACTGGTATTATGACAATGACTCTTAGTGAGCCTCATTCATTAACTACTGGTACAAATATTGGCATTACTACTGAATCTTTAACATTTACATGTACTAAAGATGGAAATGCTACTCAACATAAGTATCCAAGAAAACCAGATCCTACTTACAATGGAGTAGATGTTATTGGTATTGGTAATTTAGTTCAGAAAAATGTTACTAATGCAACTTACATACCTTCTAATGGTAATTTGGTTCTAACAATTGGTGCTAATCATGGATTAAAGATTGGTGATGCTGTTAAGATTAAGACAGATTCATTAGCATTTACTTGTGCTATGGATAGTGATTCTACTACTCACACATATCCAAGAGTAACTGATCCTATACATGATAAATTTGTTAATGTTGCTAGTGCTAATCAATCTGCTGGTACAATTACATTAAATGTTGGAACAACTCCAGAAGTAAGTCACGATGTTTCAGATGCGACTTATAATCCAGATTCTGGTGAAATGGAGTTAACAATTGGTCTTCATACATTATCTCCTGGTGAAGGTATTAGACTTGTCGCTAATTCATTAAACTTCTCATGTAATAATGCTGGAGTTCAGAACAGAACATATCCTCGTGCATCTGGTGCTAACACATCTGGTGGTGCTGATTATGCATATAATACTTCACTAGAAATTCTAGCAGTTACTACGACTACTATTCTAATTAATGTTAATGGTGGTCAAGGTGCTATTAGTCATAATTATCCTCATACCTTCATTAGTGCTACTCCTGGTGCAGTTAAGAGTGGTGGTAACTATAACCACACTTATGTTGGTGGAACAGTAGCAAATGCTGTTAGTGTTGGATCTACAGTACTTTCAGTTAATATTGGAGTCTCTACTGTACCAACATTCTATAAGTCTGGTGGAGTTGTTCAGCAAGCAATTGTTGCACCTAGAGCAAAGAATCTTTCTCCTAGTGGTGTTGACCCTGCTGTTGATGGTAGTGTAGTTCTTAAGGTACTTGATAGTACATCATTTGAGGTTAATAGTGGATTATCAACACGTCATCACATTTATGCAAGAGGTGGTAAAGTTGATCCATTCTTAGATGTTGTAATTGATGAACCACTTTCATACTCTAATATTCCATTAGTTTATAGTGGATCTGCTCCTGCAGGTGTTGGAACATATGCTACTGCTGATATTATTGTTGGTCAAGGTTCTAGTGTTATTAGTTTCTCTATTAATAATAGCGGATATCGTTATGGTGTTGGTGAGACATTAACTGTTTCTTCTGGTGGTACTTTAGGTATTCCAACAACATCTGACTTTGAGGAATTCCAACTCACTGTTCAGGATATATTCACTGACGAATTTAACGGTTGGTCAATGGGTATGTTACAGACATTAGATAATGTAGATCATTTATTTGATTCTAAGAGAGTTACATTCCCAATAAAAGTTGGTGGTAATATTATTGCTATTAAATCTTCAGAAGGTTCTAATATCAATGTTGAAGATACTCTATTAGTATTTGTTAATGATATATTACAAGTTCCTGGTAAAGGATTTAGATTTGATGGTGGTAGTGTAATTACCTTTGGTGAAGCACCTAAGAAAGGTGATACTTCTAAGATCTTATTCTATAAAGGAAGTGGTGATGTTGATGTGGTCTTTAGAAATATTATTGATACAGTTAAACGTGGTGATTCCTTACAGATTGAAAATGATCCCGAAAAAGATCAACCATATTATATGACTGAAGAGGAAAGAATTGCTACTCAGATAATATCAATTGATACTGCTCAAACAGATCCATATCCAGGTCCAGGTAATACTGATGACGCTAATTTATTAAGACCAGTTATATGGTGTCGTCAAACCGAAGATATGATTATTGATGAAACACAAGTTGGTAAGGCAAGAGAATTATATGAACCTGTTATTTCTCCAACTGCTTATATAACAAGACCAATTTCTGCTGGATCTACTGAGGTTTATGTTGATAATTTGAGACCATTATTCGATGGTAAGAATGAGAACAATGTTGATCCATACTTATTATTCCAGAAGAAAGTCACTTTTGTTGATATGGAGACTCAAATTGGAGCATCTGCAACAGCAACACTTTCTGGTGATGGAATAATTTCAGTAACTGTTACTGATGGTGGTGTTGGTTATTCAACTACTCCAACAGTTTCTATACAGAATCCTATTGGAATTGGTTCTACTGCTCTTGCTACTGCGACAATTAACAATACTGGATCCGTTTCTGGAGTTACCGTTTCTTATGCTGGTACTGGATATAACTCTATACCACAAGTTCTTATAGCACCTCCAACACTATCTGAAGAAACAAAACCACTTAATTGGTTTGCAGGTGATTCAGGAACAATTGTTGGATTTGGTACTACAACTAAGGCTAATAGTGATTATCTAATGTTTGATTTCCATATACCATTAGAATCTGATTTACGTGATGGATCTTTAGTTGGATCTGCTATTACATTAAGTCAGATACAACAAGGTGATTACTTTGTTGTTACCAATTCTGCAGTTGGTAATGCGTCCACAAGTATAAAATCTTATGATCCTAATGATGTTGTAGTTGCAATAGGAACCGAATTTGTCAATAATGTTTACTGCGTTAATAGCGTAGAGAATAAGACAGTTAATGTTCCTGGTGTTGGTGTAACAATGGTAAGAAGGGTAAATTCTAGGGTTACTGGATTATCTACAATTACTTTTGACTCTACAGGAATTACTATGGATAATGAGATATATACTATGGATAATTCTGTAGTTGGATCTGGTAATTCTTATACTGGTGATATTACAACTCCTTTAGGAATTGGAAACTATAGTTGGGGTAAGTTACAAACCAAATCCAAATTACAAAATAACTATAAATTCTATGGTGCAAATGGTATTGGTGTAGGAGAATATTCTGCAACAGGTGAGAATGCTGATGATGAAACTATAATCATAGAACATTCTGCTACAGGTATTCATACTTCTTCTATTGTAAGAAGATTTGAGCCTTTGAGATCAATCAATTACATAGTCTAAATACTTTATAAACTAGGGAATAAGAATGGCCAAACTAGGTATATCAACAGGAACAGTTGCGAATGATGGTACTGGTGATACCCTGAACGAAGCTGGTACTAAAGCAAATTCTAACTTTGATGAGGTTTATACCTATCTTGGTGATGGAACTAATTTGGGTTCTACAGGAACTAGTCAGATTGTTGCTGGTAAATTACAGGTTGGTGCTGGAGAAAGTACTGGTGATGCTAACGTTGCGACATTTAATGGATCGGTTAACTTAAACGGTGGAGATATAAGAGTTGGTGGCGGTGCGTCTATAACAGGAATTACGACGATTAAAGGAGATACTGTTGTTCATGGAGATGTTTATATTCATTCTGGTATTGTAACTGCTGGTACTGGTGTTGTTACTTACTTTGGTGATGGTGCAAATCTTACTGGTCTAGGTGGTGCTGGTAGATGGACAGGTGATGCAACTGGTATTAGTACAGTAAAAATAGTTGGTATCAATACTATCAGTTCTTCTGCTGGTATTGCATTAACAGTTAACGGTCCTACTTATTTGGGTGGTTTAACAACTGTTTTTGGTCAGATCCATACACAATCACAACTAAAAGTAAAGGAGACATTTTATAGTTATGATAGAATAGGATTACAATGGGATCACACTAATCCATATACAACTTGGGGTGATTTTTTAGCAAGTGGTGAAGGACTTAATATTATTGGATCTCCAGATGGCAATGTAGGATCACTTCCAATTCGTATCAGAGGAAGAGTAAGTGGAGGAAGTGGTCTTACAGATTATCTTATAAATTTCTATACATCTGGTGGTGCTGCAGGTGGTGCAGATTTTACTGGTATAGTTACTGCACAACAATTTAGTGGTGATATTGCTGGTGTAGGTGCTACATTTACTACTGTTTCTGCTGGTGGTTCTGTTACTGCTAATTCATTTTATGGTGATGGATCAAATCTAGAAGGTGTTGCAAGTTCTGGTATTGGATTATCAATAAGAGAAACAATAACTAAGACAGTTAGTGGTATTGGTGTTGGTGATACATCAAATACCACATTTACTGACGGTAGAAAATCTTACGTCTTACAAAAAGTTGGTGTTTCTAGTGCTTCCAGAGTAGTTTTATATACTGATCAAAATTCTATGGCTGCAGATGCTGGTAGAAGTGCAACAACAGATCCATTACCAGGTTCAGGTGTAATAGCAGAAATTAATACAAATACAACAGGTGTTAGTACATTTTTAATGAGTCCTGGTTTGATTGGGTGGAATAATGATGCTACTCCATCAGATAATATTTGGGTATCTGTTACGAATAATGAAACATCAACGGCAAATATTACAGTATCTCTAACAATTGTTCAGTTGGAGGCTTAATAAATGGATGATATAAAGAAAGAATATATTGTTACTGTTAAAAAACACAGTGACTTAGAAGAACTTTATGATGGGATGGAAACTCCTGGAAGTGACGGATTTTGTCCAGAAAGAGAAGTTGAATTAATTGCAAGAAGAAATATTAGTAGAAATACACATTATAAGTTAACTGAATCAGAAGCAAATAATATAAAAAATAATCCAAATGTACTAGCTATAGAATTAGCACCTCATGAAAGGGGTATTATAGCAGAACCCTTGTGGGGACCAGAGACAGGTGATTTCCAAAAAGATACAACTTTTACTAGTGGGCAGCAACAATGGGGATTAAAAAGAGTTATTGATGGTGTCCAAACAAATAATTGGGGTACTAATGGGCAATTAGTTATAAATGATACGATACAAACAGGAGCTTCTGGAAAGAATGTTGATCTTGTAATTGTAGATAGTCATATAAATCATGAGCATCCAGAATTTTGGATAAGTCCTACTGTTAATACTGGATCTAGAGTAAATCAAATTGATTGGTTCCAATATGGAGCTAATATAGGTGATTCTAACGCTGCTGGAAAAACTTACACATATAGTACTGGTGGATATAATACTGGTAATAGCAATCATGGTACTCATGTTGCTGGTACTGCTGGAGGTAATACTCAAGGATGGGCAAGAGACGCAAATATTTACAATATGGAATTTTCTACCAATAATGTTAATTCCTTATCTGGTACAAGCTATTCTGATTGGGACTTGTATCTTTTTGATTATTTAAGAGAATTTCATAAATGGAAGGGTATTAATAGTAAGACAGGAAGAAAAAATCCAACCGTAACAAATCATAGTTGGGGTTATAGTCAAGGTTCTCCTGATCTTAATAGTATTACAAGTGTTACTTATAGAGGAACTACTACGTCAGTATCTGGAACAGATCCTGAAAGAAAAACGATATTAGAAGCAAATGGATGTCCTGTACCATATAACACATATTTACGTAGAGTTCCTGTAAGAGTATGGGCTCTTGAGGCTGATATACAGGATGCTATTGAAGATGGTATTATTGTTATTAGTTCTGCTGGTAATTCTTATTGGATGATGGATTTATCTACTGGATCTGATTGGAATAATTATTATTCTATTGGTGCTAGTAATTATTATCATTCTCAGGGATCAAGTCCAGGAGCAGCTCCTGGTGTAATTTGTGTTGGGTCTGTTGGAACATTAGTAGAAGAATATAAATCAGATTTTACTAATATTGGTAAAAGAGTTGATGTATTTGCACCTGGATCGGATATAATTTCTGCTGTTTGGGACACTGGTGCAGTTAATGAATGGGGATCACCTTGTGTTGTTGATCCTAGAGATTCTAATTTTTTCCTTACTGATATTAGTGGTACTAGTATGGCATCACCTCAAGTAGCAGGTTATATTGCATGTCTAGCAGAACAGGAACCAAATATTACACCTGCAGGTGCATTGCAGCATTTAATAGATTACTCAAAGAAAGATCAAATTTCTAGTGATGGACCCGCAGTAGGTTATGGTGAAGCAGAATATACAACACCAGGAACATATCAATGGACATGTCCTGCTGGTATAACAAATGTATCGGTTGTTTGTGTAGGTGCTGGTGGGGGAGATAGAACTGCTGGTGGAGGTGGATTAGGATGGAAAAATAATATTCCAGTAGTACCTGGTACATCTTATACTGTAGAAGTTGGAGCAGGAGATCCAAATCTTTCTGGTGGACATTCATATTTTATAGATATGAACACTGTTAGTGGAGAAGGTGGGGCAAATACTGCCAATGGTGGTGTTGGTGGATCATTTACTGGAGATGGTGGTGGAGATGGTGGTGACGGTGCAATAGTACCACATGGTGATAATGGTGGAGGTGGTGGTGCTGGTGGATATACTGGTAAAGGTGGATCTGGTGGATTTTATGGTTCAAGTCAGGGAACAGATGGTACTGGAGGAGGCGGTGGCGGTGGTTCTGGATGGTCGAATAATGGACAACAAGGTTCTGGTGGTGGAGGAGTAGGAATATATGGACAAGGTGCTAATGGTGCTGGTGCTAGTTCAGGAAATGGTGGTGGCGGTGGTTCTGGTGGTACTACCCCAAGTGTTAGTGCAAGTGCTCCAAATGGTAGAGCTGGTGGATTATATGGTGGTGGAGCAGGAACGTATACTAGTGGAGCTTTCCAATCTTGTAGTGGTGGTGGCGGTGCGGTTCGTATAATATGGTGGACTGATCCAACTACAACAAGAGCTTTTCCTTCGACTAATGTAGCAAAAGTTGCGTTGTGGTCAGAAAATTATAAGGATATTGTTGATAGTCCTAATAGGTATCTTTTTTACCAAAAGAAGAGACCTGATTCTGGTTTAGTATATCCACATGAAAATCATGGAAACCATTCACAGTCTTCTGGTATTTCATATCCAAGACCAAATAAAGTAACTTATAAGACAGAGATTTTCCATGAGGAATATCAATGGAATTTTAATGTGACTGGTTCAGTTGGAAATCCATATACTTTTTCTAACGGTTATGATAGAAATGGTTCTGTAGGTGGTGACAATGTAACTGTTACACTTAAGCAAGGTGATACTTTAGCACTTACAGTAAGTGCTGTTGGTCATAATTTATGGATTAGTAATAGAGAAGGTACTGGTATGCCATCTCCAGCTGAAACTCCAGGTGGAATTACTAATAACGGTACTGATAATGGTGCTCTTGTTTGGGATACCGAAGGCATTTCTCCAGGTACTTATTGGTATAATTGCCAGAATCACGCTGGTATGCGTGGAAACATCGTGATAACTTCCTAAATAAATAAATAAAAACTCGGCCAAAATGTCTGCAATTATAACCGATCAGATTAGAATATTAAACGCAAAGAATTTTGTTGCTGGTGTAGCTAACACTGACAATTCTTACTATTCTTTTATTGGTCTACCTAACCCAGAGGATTATCAAACTAATTGGGATACTGATCCTCCTACTCCTAAAGATTCTTTTGATGAGGAAATGGGATATTGGGATAGCATGATTGCTCTCAAAAAGGTTAATAATGCAGATATTAGACAGGTTGTAACCAAGAGAATATGGAAGTCTGGTACAAAGTATGATATGTACCGTCATGATTATAGTAGATCTAATACATCATCAATATCTAAGGCAACTAATTTATATAATGCATCATATTATGTTATAAATGAAGATTACCGAGTTTATATGTGTCTACAAAATGGCACAAGTCCAGATTATCCAAATGGACAAATTTCATTAGATCAGCCAACATTTACTGATTTAGAACCAAGAGCAGCAGGAACAAGTAATGATGGTTATATTTGGAAATACCTTTATACTATTAAACCAAATGAAATTATAAAGTTTGAGACTTCTGATTTTATTCCTGTTCCCCAGGAATGGCAGACTTCACCAGATAATGCTCCTGTTAGAGAAAATGCAATAGAAGGTTCTATTAAAATAGTTACTATTACTAATGCTGGTGTTAATGTTGGTGCAATATCAACATCATATACAAGAGTTCCTATTAATGGAGATGGAAATGGTGCAGAAGCAACAGTTGTTGTTAACAATGATCTAAAAATAGATTCCGTTACAATTTCTAGTCAAGGTTCTGGATACACTTACGGAACTTTAGATTTAGCAGAAGGAGGTGTACCTGTTGCAACTACTGAACCTGAATTTAACGTTATCATACCACCAGCTGGTGGTCATGGTGCTGACATATACAGAGAACTTGGTGCTTATAATGTTTTAATGTACTCTAGATTAGAAAATGATACTGAAAACCCTGATTTTATAACAGGCAACCAATTTTCCAGAATTGGAGTTGTAGAAAATCCTCTTGCACCAAATAGTATTATTCCACTAACACTAGATAAAGCAAGTGCATTATCTGCTCTTAGATTAACTGGTATTGGTTATAGTTCTGCTACTTTTACTGCAGATAGTCAATTTGTACAAACAATTGGTACAGGTCTTACTGCTGTTGGTAGAGTTGTTAGTTATGATCAAACAACAGGTGTTCTAAAATATTGGCAAGATAGAGTTGGATTTAATACTGTAGGTGCTGCTTTAACAAATGCACCTTATGGTTATGAACAACTAGAATTTACTAGTAGTCCTTCTTCAGGTGGAAATATAGTAATTACTCCAACAACAGGATCTAATTTACAAATAGATTCATCCTTTAGCGGTTTCAGCACCTCTATAAATAATAGGACATATAACCTTGGTCAAGACTTTACTAACGGTATTTCTTCCCCTGAAGTTAAAAGATACTCAGGCAACATAATTTACGTTGATAACAGACCATCTGTTAATAGGTCAATAAACCAAAAAGAAGATATTAAAGTCATCTTGCAATTCTAAACGGATTATAAAGTATTATGCCACAGCAAACTAATCTAAATGTAGCACCATATTTTGATGACTTTGATGCATCTAATGACTACCATAAGGTATTATTCAAGCCTGGATATCCAGTACAGGCAAGAGAATTAACAACGCTACAATCTATACTTCAGAACCAAATTGAAAAGTTTGGAGATCATTTCTTTAAGGAAGGAACTAGAGTTATTCCTGGTAATATTTCCTATAACCAATTTTATTATGCTGTAAAATTAAACAATTCATATCAAGGGGTTCCTGTGTCTGCTTTTGCAGAACAATTGGTAGGAACACAAATTACAGGTGCTGTTTCTGGTGTTAGTGCTGTTGTTGATCATGTATTACTTCCTGGAGATTCTGAAGAAAGTAGTCTTACATTATATGTGAATTATATTGGTAGTAATTTAAGCGATAATTCTAGTCAGCAGTTTAATGATGGAGAAGAGTTACTTTGTAATACTATTCTTGTATCAGGATTACTTGGTAATACTACTATAAATCCAGGAACTGCTTTCGCATTAACATTATCTAATAATAATGCTGCTACTGGATCTGCTTTCATGATAAATGAAGGTGTTTATTTTATTAGAGGACAATTCGTAACAGTAAATACAGAGACTTTAATTTTAGATCAGTACTCAAATACTCCTAATTATAGAGTTGGATTGAATATAGTCGAAGAAATAATAAATTCAGATTTAGATGAATCATTAAATGATAATTCTCAAGGATATAATAATTATGGTTCTCCTGGTGCTGATAGATTAAAAGTAACTGCAAGTTTATTTAAAAAGTCTTTAGATGATTTTGATGATAATAATTTTATTGAATTAGGTACTGTAAAAAATGGTGAACTTAGAAGTAAAAAGAAAACAGGTAGTGGAAATAGTACACCTTTTGAGGATGATGTAGCAACTAAAATTTTTGATACTGATGGAGATTTTACGGTTAAAGAGTTTAATAGTGCTGTTGCAGAATCTTTAGATGATGGATTAGGTAATAATGGATTATTTAAGCAAGGTGAATTCACTTATGGTGGTGAACCTGCTTCTGCAGATAAGATGATCTATAAGATGTCTCCAGGTAAGGCATATGTTCGTGGTTATGATGTTGAGATACCAGAGGTAGTTTACTTAGATGCTCCTAAGACACGTACTACAAAAAGAATAGAAGATGAAGCAATAACATATAATACAGGAACAACTATTAAAATTAATAATGCACAAGGTGCTCCTTTTATTGGTATCGGAAATACTTATATTGTAAGTTTGAGAGATAGTAGAACGTTTACTGTTGGTGCGAGTCCAGCATTTAATTATGGTAAAGAAATTGGTGTTGCTAGAGTTTATGATTATAAATTAGAAGAAGGATCTCAAAAGGACTGGACTCCTGCTAATGAATTTAATTTAAGTCTTTATGATGTTCAGACAATAACTGAGTTAAGTCTAAACGAACCAACTACACTTAATACACCAGTTTTTATTAAGGGTTCTAGTAGTGGTGCAACAGGATTTCTAAAAGAATCTGTTACTAATGGATCAACTCTACAGATTTATGAAACAGAAGGTAGTTTTATTCCAAGTGAATCTTTAATATTTGATGGTGTACAAGATGGTAGAATTTCTACAGGAATAACAGCATATGGGATATCAGATGTTAAAGCAGTATATGTGGAAGGAGTGGCAAGAGATCCTAGTCAAGGTCCTTGGCAAGATTTTAGTGGAGATGTAGTACAAAGAGATATAAAAGTAATTGGTATTGCTAGTATTACTGCTGAGTATGAATGGGATAGTGGTCCTAACAGTGGTATTTGTACTGTTACTGTTCCTGCTAAATATCCAGTTAATGAATTCTTTAAGCCTGGTGATTTAGTTAAATTTACAAACCCAGATGACCAAAAAGAACCTATAGTTGGTGTTGTTTCATTTACAACTTATGTTGCTCCTAGTGGTGGAGGTGGTCAAAATGATATGTTGATCAAAAAAGATTTCCAAACCAATCCAGGAATTGCAGGATCTTTACCTATAACACATATAGTTGCTCAAGATTTTACAAAAATAGCATCTACTTTAGCAGAATCTACAGATGATAGTCTTTATACTCCTTTACCTAAACCAAATGTATCTTCAGTTGAATTAGATGATGCATTTATTACTATCCGCAAAATTTATGATGCTAATTTTGTTGAGGGAGAAGTTTCTTCTTCTACTATTCCTACAGGTGGTGAAGGTGAATTCTTCTTACCATTCGATGAAGAAAGATATAGTTTATTTAATGAATTTGGAACCCCTCAGAATTTAGCATCTGATAATTTTAGAGTATATACTGATAATAACGGTAGAAGTGCTCTTCAGATAAAGGGTATTAACCCAAATAATGTAGGTAATGATTGTAAAATAATTGCAACTTTACAGAAAAAGAATCCAAAAGCAAAATTAAAAATAAGAACTGCAGTTAAGAGTATTATTGTTGATAAATCATCCCAACCTAAGTCTGGAATTGGGTCAACTAGTGCTGATGATGGATTAACTTATGGTGCATATCCATTCGGAACTAGAGTACAAGATGAAATAATATCACTTAATCATCCAGATGTTATTAGTTTATATGGAGTATTCGAGAGTTCTGATACTAGTAATCCATCTGCTCCTAAATTAACATTAACTGATATTGCTAGTCCTTCAACGACTACTGCTGATTTCTTAATAGGAGAAGTTATAGAGGGAGAATCTAGTGGAGCAATTGCTATTATTGCTGAAATACTTGATGATTCAACAGTTACTTTCCTTTATAGGAATGAAGAAGTATTCAAGGAAGGTGAGAGAATATTAACTAATCAAACTAATATATACTCAAATATTCAGAAATTAGATACTCCAAGTTTTGATGTTTCTGTAAATTATACGTTTGATGATGGTCAGCAATCTAGTTTCTATGATTATGGATTTATAGAAAGAAAATCTGAAAATGAAGCACCTGATAGAAAATTAAAAATATATTTCTGTACTGCAGGATATAATGTAACAGATACTGGAGATATTACTACAGCAGATTCTTATAAAAACTTTAGTTTCTCTAAAGAAATTAGAGAAATTGATGGACATAGAAATACTGATATAATTGATATTAGACCAAGGGTTAGTGATTATTCAGTAGTTGATGGTGCTTCTAGATCTCCTCTTGAGTTCTTTGGTAGAACATTTACACAAACAGGTAATACTGCTACAAATATATTAGCATCTAATGAAAATGTACTAGTAACTTTCTCATATTATCTTGGTAGAATTGATAGAATATTCTTGAATAAGGATGGTACATTCCAGGTTAACTATGGTGAACCTTCAGATGATCCAGATTTTCCTAATAAAGTTGATGATGCTTTAGAGGTATGTCAGGCAACTCTTCCTCCATATGTCTATGATGTATCTGATGTAGAGATCAATTTCTTAACTCATAAAGGGTATAAGAATTCTGATATTAGAAAATTAGAAGATAGGATTAAGAATTTAGAATATTATACAGCACTATCTTTATTGGAATCTAATACCAATAACATGTTTATTGCTGATAGAGATGGTACAAATAGATATAAGGCAGGTTTCTTTGTAGATAATTTTGCATCATTTGACTCTCAAGAAGATGGTCTACAAATTCAGAATAGTATTGATAGAAGTAATAAACAACTTAGACCAAGACATTTTACTACTTCAGTTGATTTAATATTTGGACCTGTTACTGACGTTGATCCTAATGAGGATCTAGCATTCTCAGATGCTAGTGGTATTAATATTCAGAAAAGTGGAGATGTTCTTACATTAGGATATTCTGAAGTAGAATGGCTTAAGCAATCATTTGGAACAAGAACCGAAAGTGTTACTCCATTTATGATACCTTTCTGGCAAGGTACTATTGAATTAACTCCTGCTGGTGATACTTGGACTGATGTAGTTACTCTTAGTGCAAAAATTATTAATAGAGAGGGTAATTATGCTCAAGTTATGGCAAATGCCCAAAGAAGGTTTAATGTAGATCCTCAATCTGGATTTGCACCTACTGTTTGGAATTCTTGGCAGACCACTTGGACTGGTATGGAGACTGATAGATGGACTCGTAATAGGTCTAGAGTAATTTCCAGCCAAAGATTAAGACAAGGAAGAAGAGAATTTCAGAGAACAAGAACAAGAGTAACTGAACAAACTTTAACACAACAATTCCAACGTACAAATCAAGCTAGAACTGGTGTAAGAACTCTTGTTGTTGAAGATATTCAGAATACATCACAAGGTACAAGATTAGTAAGTAGAGATCTTGCACCAGCAATACGATCTAGAAATGTTACTTTTGACGGTAAGAGGTTTAAGCCTAAGAAGAGATTATATACTTTCTTTGATGGTAAAGATGTTACCAAATACTGTGTTCCTAAATTACTGGAAGTTAGTATGACATCTGGTACATTCCAGGTTGGTGAAACTGTTATTGGTGAATCATTTAGATCTGGTGGAATGTCAACATGGCCACATTCTACTTCTCCCTCAATTGCTTTTAGGGTTGCTCAATTAAACCATCAAGAAGGTATCTATAGTTCTCCTACTGGAGTATATCAAGAAAACCCATATGATAGTACTCCTTTAGCATCTGGATATTCTGCATCATCAACTCTATTAAATATTGATTTATATTCTTTATCAAATCACCCACAAGGTGATTATTCTGGATGGATTGAAAGTGATATGGTGCTTCGTGGTCAAAGTAGTGGAGCACAGGCAAGAATTACTAATGTACGATTAATTCCAGATAATCATGGAATAATGCAAGGTAGTTTCTATATTCCTAATCCAAATGGAACAAATCATCCAAAATTTGAGGTTGGAACTAAAGTATTTACTTTAATTGATAATGTATCTAATGTTGTTAAAGGTGCAGATACTAGAGGTGAGGAAGATTATATTGCTCAAGGATTTGTTAATACTGTCCAGGAAACTATTATATCTGTTAGAAATGCTAGAGTTGAGCATAGACAGACTAATGATAGTAGGTCAAGTAGAACTGCAGTTGGTTCTGCTCAAGTTGTGAGTAGTAGAACTGTAAGAACAAGAACTAATGAACGTACTATTAGATGGCATGATCCTCTTGCACAGTCTTTCTTAGTTGATGATGAAACTGGTATTTACTTAACAAGATTTGATGTCTTCTTTAAGAGTAAGGATGATATGGGTCTTCCAGTTACTGTGCAAATCAGATCAACTGATAGAGGTTATCCATTAACTAAGGTTCTTCCTTTCTCAGAAGTAGCATTGAATCCTGATGATGTTGTTCTATCCAGTGATGGATCTGTCGCAACTTCATTCCAATTTAAGTCTCCTGTTTATCTTGAAGGTGGAAGAGAGTATGCTGTATGTTTGTTATCAAACTCTACAAAATATAGTGTATTCATTTCTAGAGTTGGTGAAGAAGATCTAATTACTAGATCATATGTTTCACAGCAACCTTATCTAGGATCTTTATTTAAGTCCCAGAATGCCTCAACTTGGGAACCAAGTCAGTGGGAAGATCTTAAATTTACTATGTATAGAGCAGATTTCGTAGATTCTGGTTCTGTAGATCTTTATAATCCAGTACTTGCAAAAGGAAATGATGAGATTGCAAGATTACAAGCAGATTCATTATCATTAAAATCTAAGACAATTAGAGTTGGTCTTGGTACAACTGCAGTAGATAATACAATTGAGATTGGAAATACTATATCACAGCAAGGATCTGAGGCAACTGGTAATTTTGTTGGTACAGCAGGAAGTGCTTTCGCTGTTTCTATAACAAATGCAGGTATTGGATTCACTCCATTTACTGGTGGAAACTTTACTTATTATGATGTACCATTACAAACTATTACTGGACAGGGTAAGGGTGCTAGAGCTGTAGTTAGTGTAAATGGTGGTAAAGTAGATACCATACAAATACATGATCAAGGGTCTCAAGCTAATGGTGGAAATGGTTA
>CETM01031225.1_pt1 | contig 15464 bp, 17 predicted proteins | sample 361451 | NCBI WGS metagenome assembly CETM01 (sample SAMEA2622690, study PRJEB7988) | marine metagenome | isolation source: saline water (ENVO:00002010), including
AACCAAGGCTTTTACAAGCCTGCCTTTTTAAAGGCGGGTAGTTGACTTTAAAAGGTTTGTTTTTCTTAATTTCCTTAAACTTTTTTAATTCTATTAAAAATGACATAATGTTCCTATTAAAAAACAAGTTTTGATAAGATAGTATCAATCACGGAAAGTTCATCTGGAAATTGTTCTTTTATTTTTCCGTTACTATCTACATGATATTTATTATTGTTATTTTCTTGACGCTTTAAATTAAAAGTAATAAAAAATGATGATATTACTTTTTCTTTAGTTCCTAACCTTAATCTTGAAAGTTGAAGATCAGTACTAAGATAAATAATACTTTTTTTAGAATTCATAATTTCTCTAAACCATCGCTCTATAGATAGGTCTGGAACAGCATCGTTTAAATTGTCTGTAAATATAACTTGCTCAATTACTTTCATTTTTCTTTCCTTTTATTTTATCCAATCTACATCATTTTCATGAATTGCTAATTCTTGATTATTAGTTTTATTTTTAAAAATATAAAATGGAGAAATATATTTAACAAGAAGAAACATATTAGAGTACTCATTGTCGTTCCATATTTTTAATTTAACTGAAACCATTTTATATTCTCGTTCTAAGGAGTCAGGTTTAAATTTTAATTCATAACCATTTAATTTTAATGATACATCAGTAATTCGCTCACAAAAAACTTCTTCATTGCTATCTTTAAAAATAATTTTTTCTTTTGAAATAAAAAGAACTTCTGCATTATTAACGTGTTCGCCAAAAACTATTAAATTAAATTTATTGTCCATTATATTTCCTTATTTTTTTAACTTAAAAAACGGTTTGTTTGTCTTTTTTAACATATGTTTTAGTTTGAATATTATTAATTTTTTTGTATGAATCAATATAATTATTTAAATCATATTTCATATCTGAAAAAAGATTTAAATCTTTAAAAAGAGTATTCATAATCATTAATAAATGTTTTTCAAAAGTATCAACATTAATAATTTCTTCAGACAACATTCTTTCATATCTTTTATAAATTATATTAAAAATCTTTTTATCATTTTTAAATTCTTTAAATTCATTAAAAAAAGATACAATATGATTGTGTTTTTCCAATAATTTTTTATCTGATAATTTGTTAAACTCGTCTTCTAAAAATTGGATCGTTTTAATATCTATTAAATTTAATATATCTTTTGCACCGTATGCTAAAACGAATTCAGAAGAACGATCAACTTTTTTAAAGTTACCAAATCTTTTAAAAAGATCTGAAATATGAATATACTCTTGAAAACTGTGTTCACCAAAAAGTTTTTTTATTTCGCTATTATATTCTTTTCTTAATTTTTTATTAAATAATTTACTAAATAAAAAATAGTTAAAAGTATATATAATCAAAAAGGAAATACCTGCACTTAAAGCAAATGATGCCATGACTGTATTAAAATATGCATTTACATTATAATTTTCAGGAATATTTATCAATACGAATACTGAAAAAGATAAAGCACTCATAATTGTAAGTGAAAGGTTTGCTTTTGTAAAAATACTTACTAATTTTTTAGAATTTTCCTGAGCTAATAATTTAATTTTAATGTAAGGTTTTTCATTTTTTATATACCTAAATTTTTTATATCTCTCAATGAGTTTCAACATATGAAAATCCTAATAATCTTTAAATTAAAAATATTATATCAAAAAATAAACAAATAATCAATTAAAATTAAGGCTAATAAAAGCGTCTATAAATTAATAAAAAATTTAAAAAGTAACCTTTTGTTTATTTTGATAAGTATTAATAGTCTCATTATTAAAAGCATTATTAATTTCATTATAAGATTGAACATAATTATCTAATTCTGTTCTTTTTTCAGAAAATAAAGTGAGATCGGTAAAAATAGCTCTCATAATTAAAAGAATATGTTGTTTAAAGGTATCAATATTAATAATTTCTTTTTTTAGCATTTTTTCGTATCTGTTATAAAATATTTTGAAAATATCTTTATTATTTTTAAAGTCTTTATGAGAATGAATAAATTCAATGATTTCATTAATATTTTTTACAATATCTTTATTGTTTTTTTTTCTTAATAAATCGTTTAAAATTGAATCCATATCTACATGTAATAAATTTAATCGTTCCTTAGTACTATATGAATAAACTGATGTACTGTAATCATCAGGATTTTTAAAATTACCAAAATTTCTATGAATTTCTGAAATATTAATAAAGTCTTTAAACTTATGTTGACTCAATACTTCTTCGATTTCTTTATAATATATTTTTTTTAATTTTTTATTAAATAATAAACTAAAAACAGTATAATTAATCGCATAATTAAATGCAAAAAATAAACAAAAATTAAAAATTAAACCTATAAAACTGTTACCAATATTTTTTATTGTAATTGTTTCAAGACCAGCCAAAGTATTAATAATAAAAAAAAGACAAACAATAGAAAATATTGTAGGAACAGTTAAATTAATTGATCGAAAAATTTTAGTTAAAAATTTAGATTTTTTAACCGATAAAAGTTTTAAGTTATTATATGGCTGTATATTACATATATTTTGTATATTGTTATAAGTCTCGATAAATTTTAACATATGTTTTCCTGATCATAATTTGATTGTCGGTATTTTATCAAAAAGAAATCTTAAAGTCAAAGAAAATAATAAAGATCCAAGCCGCATAAATACATATTTATTAACCGAACAAGTATAAAAGAGAGCAATATGCGAAGTCTAATATCTCTAAGTTAACAAATACTATATAGTATTCAGAGGATGCTTGGACAATCTTATTGTAAACAATACCTAACTATTAATCAAGTTTTGTTTTTAATATGCATATTTAGAGTCTCTATATCTTTTAATAAATATTGAATTTCACTATCAATATCTTCTCTTTTGATAAAAGAATAAAACTCTTTATAAATTTCAAGAATATTGTCTTGCTGAAAATATTTTAAACATGTTTCTTTATAACTTTTTATTGCTTTTAACCAATGAATATTAAAATTTTCAAGATCCTCAATATGATTCATAATATCCGTAAAAAAGATTCTTCTAACAAAAGGAAAAAAGTCATATTTAGGGATTTTTGTAACCGATTCATCTGCAATATCTTTTTTAAGAACGATCTTATTGTTTTCGATATTTCTAAAAACGTCACGTTCATCATAATAATATTCAGGAATATTAAAATCATTATCAGGAACTTTCTTATTAACTAAGAGTTGTTGAAAATAATTTTTAACATTCTTTTCTGTTGAGATACAAATAAATTTGAAAAAATTTAAATCAAAAGATTTTTTATCCTTAGCTAACCAAGTTGGATTGTAAGCATAAATTTTATAAATGAAATCAATTGTTGGCATAAAAATATCCTAATAGTTTATCGTTTAAAAAATTATATCAAAAAAATATAAAATTATCAAGTAAAATAAATACAAAAATTGCATTTTAATAAAGGTAATGGTATAATAGTCGAACATTAAAAAATATAGAAAAGGAATAAAAATATGCAAACAGCAACAGTAGAAGGTCAAAAAGTAAGTGTCGGAGATCATGTTTTTTTTAAGTCTGATATTGAACAAAGTGGTACAATAATTAAAATAGAGAGAAAATATGGTGATTATGAGTTAACTCTTGAGTCTGGTTGGTCAAATGGTTTTACAGGAGAATACATAGGCGGTAATATGACAACAACAGTAATGGCATCTGAATGTTGGATTGAATGATAGTCATCTAAACATAATAAAAATATATTTAGAAAAATTAAAAATTATTTAAATTTAAAGTGTTGAGGAAAGTAATGAAAAAAGTTGAAATTGTAATATCTCAAAATGATTTAAAAGAATTGGATAAAAATGGAATAAAATACGAAATTAAAAATTTAGATTACGATCTGGAAAATTATTTAAAAACGGATTCTCGAATCGAAGAACTCAATAAAGATGATTTTTATGAGGTCTTAAAAACGGCAAAAGAAGCTATAGAAAAAGGAACTGACTATGGGATCGTTGTTGAAATTCATTCTGGAAAAAGCTTGGTAGATGATGAAAGATATTATTATCTAGTAGACTTAGATATTGATCTTGTAGAGAATAACAATTGTGATTTTACTGTAAAAGAAATGATTAAAGAAACAACATGAATTATTAATACAATCAGAAAAAATGTTTAAGATAACTAAAAAATATAGTTATCTTAAATAATTTTTTGCCATACCCAATTCCAAGCAAACTTGCGAAACCTAAAACTTCCAACATTTTCGCTCCCCTGTAGGTTAATCAATATATTTAAAAATATATTTAACCTTTGATATTTTAAAACTCCACAGATAAGTTTAATAAGCAAATTTTATTACTTTTATATTATATAGTTTTTTATAAAAAAGTAAAAAAATATTATGATTAAAAAATATATAAATTAAGATTATAGAAAACATTGATATTTTAACTTAATTATTATATAATATCAACAATAAAAAATAAAAAAAGATAGAAAAAATAACTAGACTTATTACTGATATTTTTATGTTTATAATTAATTTACCTGTTAAGTTATTTAATTATGTTAGAATCTTTTTTTTAAAGAAACTAACTAACTATAACAAGTTTTACACTGGTGAAATAACAGAAGCTTTTAATTTTTATGGAGAGGAACACTATGTTATAAAAACAAATAATAATGAATCTTTTTTGTATTTATTAAAAGAAGCAATTGAGTTTGAAACTCCTTCTTGTTTTAGAAAAATGTATGTAGGAGAAAAAGTTAGATTTAAAAAAGGATTCAGTAAAAAAGTTAATGGTGAAAAATATAATCTTGCTGCTTATATAGAACCTCTCTCATCAATAAAAAAGTTATCAGGTTATATGATAAATGCAAAAACTGTTGAAGATAAAAATTTAATTGTATCAATACTGGTAAGAGAAAACAATAAAGATGTTGTTATTGAAAAGAAATTAGAAGATGTAAAAAAATCCTCACGAATACAATTTGGATCATACTGTGAGATTAAAAAAAAAGATAATACAGATGAAATTCTTGATGTAATCATATATGGTCTTGTCGATATAAAAAAGACAACGAAAAGTAGATCGTCAAATATTAATAGAAATCAAATAAAGTCTCCGTTTCAAAAAATTAAAAAACATTCAATTTATCGTATATTAGGATTTTTTAATAGAATTTATTCAGTGTTTTTTAGAAAACAAAAACCAGTACTTGTAAATGTAAAAAATATTTATGAAAATGGAGATATACTATTTGTATCAGATGATGGTAATGAGTATATTTATAATGATGCTATCACATTATTTTCTTCTGTTCCATATATAAACTATGTTGTTTATCCTAACGCTAGAGTAAAGATATTTAAAACTAGTCCTTTTACTATTAATAATAAAAAAATTGTACTTCATTACTCTATGGTTGCTAATGATAATGATACATTAAAAGATATATTTCTAAATAACAATTATATCAATCAATCATTTTTTGAAGAACATGGAAAGGTTAAAAATATAAATAATAAAGTAATTACAGTTGGTTTTAAAAATGATATGAAAAGTTTTTCGTATGATATTCCTATAGAATTAGTAGAAACAGATAAAAAAGAAATTAAGCTGGAAGATGAATGTTTTGTTGTAATAAATAAAGTTAATAATAAACCAATATATTGCTCTGTGTTAGAACAAAATAAGGTTGATTTGCCTGACTTGAAGAAATTTATGAAAACAAATACAAATATTAATATACAGTAGTTAAAAAAAATGGAGGCTCCTATCAGATTCCCTTTATATAATTATTCATGTAGTCTTGAAGGTAGCAAAATTTTATCACCATAGATAATTTTTTAAATTTTAATTTTTATACTCTTATATTTATTTGTAAGTCCAGTAAATGATTCTTTTTTAAATGTAGATAATAATTCTTTATCTATTAAATAAGGGCTTTCAGTCATTTTATTTAAATCTTTTGTATTAATAAAGGTAAAATTTGTCCTGTAATAAAAATAAAGTCCTTTAAGTCTAATTTTTTGATTGTTTATCTATCATTTTTTGATATTCTGAATTTTTATCATTATAAACATCAATAGGAATAGAAATCGTATTTTCATCTAACTTAATTCTTAATTCATTATACATATTAACAATTTCAGTAATTTCTTTCTTTTTTTTTATACTATATCATAAAATAATTTTTTAAATTATTTTTATGATAATGAAATAAACATAATCCATAAAAAAATATTTGTTAATATTACAGGAACTATAGATGCTGACTCTTTATTTTTATAAAAAAGTTTATTCTTTTTAAAAAGTATAATACCTTTAAAAGTTCTATTTAAAAACCAGAAACCATTAATGATTAAAATAATAATAGATACAAAATAAATTTCAATAATGGAAAATAGTATACCAATATTGTAATAAAGAATATTAAACCAAATTGTATTTATAATAAATGCGGAATTATCAATTTCTAATTGATTTCTTTTTTTAAAATTAAGCCAGTGAGCTATAATTCCTGAAATTATATAACCGATACCTAATGAAAAAATACCAGTTAGAAATAGTATCCACATAGAGTTAAAAGAAATATTTTTATTTTTTTGAATAGGATTATCTTTTATAATCTTTTTTTCTATTTTTGGAAAACTAAATTTTACACCTTTTTTTTATCTTTATTAACGGCATAAATATTTTTTTCTTCTTTTTCTTGATTTTCCCCAAAGTAAAAAAAATAATGATTCATTAACAATAAAATTTTCATCTTGTGTATCGTATATTTCTTTTAGTTTGTCAATTTTTTCTTTATCAACTTCAATAATTAATTTTTTTGTATCCATATAATATTATTTTAATTTATTTAAGTATTCTTGTTTAATAGACTTATTTTTAATGTCGTTCTCTGTAAAGAAAGGTAGTCCATATATTTTATATTCTATATTTTCTTCAATTATTTTTTCTTCGTTTTTTATTTCTATAAGAAGTTTTTCTTTCCATTTATTATTTTTGCTATCAACTTTATCTAAACCTTTAACTTCTATAAAAAACTGTATTATTTTGTTTGAGATATCACATTTTTTCAAAACTATAAAATCAGGTTCAAAACCATCTCCGTTTAATTCAAAAATATTTACATCTTGATTAAGGTATTTATCCCCATTTTTAGTAAAAGGATTATACATTTTAAAACCAACTTCATTTCGAATAACTAAATATTTTTCTGAATCAAGTTCTTTATCAAAAATATTATAAAGTTCAAGCTCTAAACTACTATCCCAACTAATATCACTATAGTAAAAAAGATTTTCATTCATTATTGTAAAGTCTGTTTCTTTATAATTATTTTTATTGCCTTTATATTTAATTTTTTCATTAAATCCTGAAACATTATCTTTTTGTTTACTATAATCAATAAAGGTGTCCTTTATCTTGAATTTGTTTTTAAAGTTTTTACCACCAATTCTTATTTTTGATTTTCTATCTAATTGTATAGAGAGTTCCACGAGAATATCAATAATGATTTCTGTTTTTTGAAGATAATTTAAGTCTTCAATTTTTTTACCAGAAATGACTATAGATATTTTATTACCTAGATTAATTAAATCTTTTATTAATTCATCTTTATTTTTAATTGGAAATTTAGAAACAATATTATTCATACTAAAATAGGGTAATTTATTAATGCAATTACTTAAAATAAATAAATTATCATGTTTTATAATAAAGTCTTTAATATTAAAAATATGATTATTGTCTTTTTTATTAATTTCTTTTTTATTGTTATCATTTGTACCAATTACATTTTCAATAAAAACATTATAATTTTTATTAATTTCTATATTAATATCATAATCACTAATGGAAATATTTTTACCATATTTAAATTCAAGTTTATTAGTAAAAACAAATTTATTTAATAAGAACTGGGCAAACTCACTTAATTCTTTTTTCGGTTTAACTTTTACTGTTTTTTCTTTAATTTGATCATCAGCAATTAAACCCTCTTCAATAAGTTTTGTTTTTATATTTTTTATATATGAATTTTCGTTACTACTATAAAACATCATATTTTCTAAAAATCTTAATTCATGAGCAGTATTATGATCAAACTTTCTTTTAAATTTATTATATTCAACATTAAATTCATTTTTATAATTGTAAGGAAATATTCTTGCACCTCTTCCTATTAATTGAACCTCTTTTGTTGTTGTTTTATTGTTTTTATTATCAGGCTCATCTAGCTTGACTATATCAAATAAAGAAAGTACATCCCAACCCTCATTTAATATATCAATAGAAAAAACAATTCTTATTTTATCATTCTTGTCTAGGGAGTTTGCTTTTTCAAGTTTTTTAGATTTATCCTTATCTTTGGAATGTATAACTAAAGAATTTGATTCAGTAAATTGTCTTTTTATAAGAGAAATAAAGTTTTCTTTATTATTATTTTCAAAATATTGATTTAAACTATTAATATAAGATAGTTTATCATTGTTTTTTAATATTTCATTTAGTGTTTCTATATTAAGCTTAGAAATAACTTGAAATACATAATTTACTTCTTCTTTTAAATTTTCTATTGTTCCTACTGATTTAAAAAGTATTTTTGGGATTAAATAAATATTATTTTTTTCAGCAATTAAATATCTATATTGATTAATAATAACAGATTGTAATATTCTACTTTCTTTATTTTTATCTGTTACTAAAGTTATTTCTTTACTATATCCATCTTCTCTAAATGATTTTAATGTATAGTCATATATTATTTTAGATTTGTATTTCTTAAAAATATCATTATTTAAAACATTCATAGTTGCAGTGTATTCTATTAAAATGTTTGAATTATTTGATTTTAATATACTATTAACTGTATTTTCCCAGTTTTTCTGAGTTACTTTTTCTGATTTTTTAGAGAGCTTTGTTTGAGTTTGAAAGTGATGTGCTTCATCTGCTAATATAGCTACTTTAGTATTTTTAATATCATTTAAATTTATGCTATTTTCCTTATTCTCTTTTATATTATTATGGAGAGTATGAATTGTTGTAAAAATAATTTCAATATCATCAGAATATTTTGAAAAGTTTTCAACCTCTTTTATTTGAACCTTTTTTGAATTTATATTAATAGAATCATTTTTAAATTCACATTTTGGAGAATTTAAATTTTTTAATAAATTAAGTTTTGTTTTTGATATTAAATTAGTTTGATTAGTTGTAAAAATAAAACGTTTATAGCCTAAACTATAAAGATAAATAATGTTTGCCGCCATAATCATTGTCTTACCTGAACCAGTAGCCATATGATAAAGGAAATGATTATTATTTGTTTTATACTTATTAATTAAATCCTCACAAAAATTTTTGTTTTCTGGATTTTTTAAAAATATTAAATTTTCAAGAGACTCTATTTGGTAATCCCTTAATTCGTTTTTTAAATTACTTTTAACAAAATCGGGTATTTCAAAAAGCTCTTTACTTTTAGAATATTTTTCTATATTTACTTTTTCTTCTTTTATGTCTAAAAAAATAGAATTTTTTATTTCTGTATTATTCATTTAATCAATCCTTTTTGTAAAAATTTTTATTTAATAAATAATCACTATTACTGATATTGTTAGAATATTTTAATTCTTCAATATCTTTATATGAAATATAATCTAAATTATTATCCATATATTTTTCTATAATATTTTTGATTGCAATATTTAATCCATTTTTTTTATTTTTCAAGATTAAATCTTTTATAATAACATTCAACTCTTCTTTATTTTTAATATTAATAAAATATCCTTTATCAAAATTATCATAAACTATAGATATTAATTCGTTCTCTGATTTACTATTTTTAATTTTATTTTTGACACGTTTGTACTCACTTTCCATCATTTCCATATAAACAAAACTATCTTCAAAATTATTTTTCACCATTGCTCTTCTAACTCTTTCAGAGGTAATGTTTTCAACATACTCCATTTGTTCTAATAAAATAAATTTTCTATTACCACGGTCTTCTTTATTTAAAGATAAAACAGAATGAGCAGTTGTACCTGAACCAGCAAAAAAATCAAGGATTATTGAATCTTTTTTTGAACTTATTTTTAATAAGTGATTTATTAAACTTATTGGCTTTGTGTACATAAAATTAGTCCTTTTAAATCCTAAATTTTCTATATTTTTACCACCATCACCAGTATATCCAACTTTATCTTCTGGCAGGAATGAACCAAAGCCTTGTCCTTTTGATTTGCTTAAATAAACTTTTTTTGAAGGACATGCATTACCATCCTTGCCCCAGTATATTAAATTCTCTTTTTCAAGTCTTTTCCAACCTTCTTTATTATAATTCCAAGGTTTTATCCACTCTTTTCCAGATGGTGAAGTGACTTTATACTCGTTAGGATTTTTCTTTTTATATAATTGAACAGTCCTATACAAACCTCTTCCATCATTATCATCTTTTGTATAAGTATTCTTTACATAATCTTTTTTTAACTCATCTTTGTTAATATTAACAAAATGTTTGTTTTTTGAAAACATTAAAATATATTCTTGCTGTGTTGTTACTTCTTTTTTATCATTTTTTAAAGTATATGTTTTTTTCCAAATTAAATTAGATATAAAGTTACTATTTCCAAAAATTTCAGAACTTAATATTTTTAAATGCTCTATACCAATCTCATGAGTTGATATAAAAATAACACCAGACTCAGAAAGCATTTCTCTTGCAATCTCTAGTCTATTTTTCATAAAAGTAAGCCAAGAAGATAATTTAAAATTTGAATTATATGCGAAAGCATCAGCTTTTTTCGTTTCATTAAAATAGTACGGTGGGTCTATATATATTACATCGATAGTTTCAGACATATTTTTTGCTAAAGAATGAAGACCTAATAAATTATTTCCTTTAATTATAAGGTTATCTTTTAAATTTTCTTTTTTATAACCATTTTCATCTATATGTTTTTCAAATTCAATTTTATCAACATTATTATAAACCTGAATATTTCTTGGATTATCTATTTTATCATTTTCGGCTTTTTCTTTTGAGTATGAAAACCTAGTAGCATTATGAAAAACTTTCGGTTCAAACAGTTTATGTATTTTATCAGCATCTAAAACCTCATTATAAAAAACTTCAAGATTAACATGATCATCTTCTTTATCCATCCCACCAACGAGAACACAATCTTTATAAGGAAAATTTAATTGTATTTTTCCACTATCTTTTAAAAATAATCCAATATTGTTTTCATATTTTGTATGGCTGCCTTCTATGTATTCGTTAGTATAAAATACTATGTCTATAAATTTATTTTGATTAAAAACATATACATCAATTATTTTGTCAAAAAATAAACTTTTACATAAATCAGAACTTAATAGGGAAGATATTAAATCTTGATTAAGGTTATTAAGGTCATCATTTATTAATTTATAGTTTAATTTTATTGTTCCATCTTTATCTAAAATTTTATATTTTTTAATTGTTTTTAAGTGATTGATAATTTTTATATAATTTGATGACATGTTTTTTCCATTTTTTTTTTACTTTACGTAAATAAATAAAAACATCAAGATTATATATAATATTTAATAATATATAATCATTTATTGTTTTTTGTTTTAAAACAACTAATTTGCATATTATTATATCTATCGCAAAGTTCTTTGATACCTTTTCTTTTATAAGTGTATAATAACTCTTTATGTATAATTATAGGGATATTTGTCATGTTATCTGAGGTATCAATTATTCTTTGAATATCTTTTCTAATAAATAATCGCCTTGATAAATTTAATTCATTTATTTTATTTTGAAGATTTTCTTCATATTTTATGTCTTCTTCATTTTTATTATCCAAACCAGTATCAATAAAAATTTTATCTTTTTTTAATTCTTTTCTTAATGTTTCAAACATATTAATAATCTTTGTAATTTCTTGATTGTTAACCATAATTATGCTCTTTTTTTATTTTATATCTTAAGAAATAAATTTTGTCAATAATTTGATTTTATAAAAAATAATGATATAAAAAATAATATGGAGTCATTTGTCCCATCCCCATAGCATTAGGAAAGCGAAAGCAACATTTAAAATTTTTTAAAAATCACAAAAACTAAATAAAACATTTTTTAATTTTATTAGTTATGTTGTAAAGCTATGGTTATAATATTTTATTAATAAAATGGAGAAAAAAATGACTTTAAAAAATTTAATTATTAATAAATATCTTGAAATAGATATAAAAAAGACATCAAAAAAACTTAATAAATATTTGAAAATATATGCATTCAAATCTGCATATTTAAATACAGAAATAAAAACTTTTAAACATAATGATTACTTAAATATTGTTTCTAGAATATGTGGATACTCTAGTTTTAATGAATTCAATCAAAAAGAAAGTAATAAAATTATAAAAGTTGAAACCGAAAAATTTTTGTCAAATTTAAAAAAGATATTATATGATTTGAATAAAGAAAGTATATATAACAAAAAAGATATAGAACAAATTGTTGAAACATTCTATATTTATTTTGTATATGAAGATAAAAAAATAAGCATAAATAAATCTAATATAAAAGAAAAAATAAAAAGACGAATAAATAAAGTAAAAAAAATATCAGATGATATTTATGAAGTAGAAGAATATGAAAGGTTATTAAAAATAATTTCTAATAAATATTTTTCTACTGTAATAATAGATTGTGATAGTATTCTTAATTATGATTATAAAAATAAAGATGATAAAAAATATGAGATAGAAGTAAGAGAATTACTTTTTCAATATTATCTTTTCAGAAACGCAAATACAATAAAACAATACCAAAAGAATAAAATATTTTCTGATATTATAGGAGAAAATGTTTATCTATTCGAAGACTTTTTAAAAGAAAGAAAATATGATGAATATATACCATTTGAAAAGTTAAAATTTTTAGCAGATCAATTTACTTATTACCACAACGGAATGAATGATTCTGAATATAGGAGAGTTGTTAATGATTTTAAGGCTTTTATAAATGAAAAGTTTTTTGGTAAAAATGTATTAATAAATGGAATTTTTAAAACAGTCAATGAAGATAATAAGGTTTTATATAAGAGTAATATATCAAAAAATATTATAGGTCAGTGGAGTTATATTGATATTAAGTTGGCTAATAATGATAATTTTAAACTAAATATTTACGATGATGGTGAAATATGGGCTGCTAAAGAATTTTTCGGAGAAAATATACTTATACGGTTATATACTTATGAAGATAAAGTTCCATTAAGATTTACAATTCCAAAAGTTGAAAGAAATGGAAGTTTAAAAGAAGGATTTCCTTTTTTCTATCCTAAATATAATGCTGACAAATTTATATTAAAGTTACTTTTAGAAACAAATGGGTATGATACGATAATTTTAAACCGTTTTGGTATATTAAAAAAAGATAAAGAAGAAATTGATATAACTTTCTCATTCATAATGAGAGAATTATATAAAGAAGCAATTAGTGAAATCTCAAAAAATAAATCAAAATATAAAGATTATAAAAATAAAATAAACGAACTTTCAGAAAAAATAGATACTGATTATCTAGATTGAATAAAATGAATTGGAGGCTCCTATCAGATTCGAACTGATAAAACCTTTCGGCACGGATTTGCAATCCGCTGCATTAGCCATTCTGCCAAGGAGCCTTATTTATTATTTAACTAAAATATCATACTGCAAAGAGCGTTCCGCTGTTTATTAATTTTTCAAACTTGATCATTGACCAATAATTGAATCATTTTTTATTCAGGCGATTGCTAAAACAGCCTAAGCCGCTTTAGCACCATCCGTCCAGAGTAAGTCAGTTATTGCTAACTGTCTTAATTCCTTTAGGCTTTTTACAACAAGAGGTTGGGTTATTTTAAAACGGTTTTTTTCTTCTAATAAATAATCCGTCTTTATTGGTTTTTTAGACACTTGGATATGATTAATTGCGCCATTAATATCCGCATGAATTTTAAGTGTGTTATTTTTCCCTCGACCATTCACATAAAAAGTATCGCCATCTCGTATTCCTCCGAACACCGTGGATGGCACTTTTTGTTGATTGTCTTTAAGGGATTTAACCTCTTGTATTACGTTTTGTATATTTTTATTAAAGAATGTTTTTGATGTATACGCTTCATCGACATTCTCAATTTTTATTCTAAAATGTTTTGCTTTTGCTTCTAACATTTTAATTAATTTACCAAAGGGTATTTGGTAAAACGGTTGTTTTTGTCGTTTTACTAATTTAATTGACCCATCGGTTTTTGCAAAGGATAGGTTTTTTGAAACAACTAATCGTGTTACGCCATGTTTGGCACAATAATTAAGAATTTCCACACTCATTTTATGAAATAAATCACTAAAATAATTATTTCGATAATAAAACGCATTATTATGACGTTTTTTTAAGTGGCGATATTCATGATGATCTTTATCTTTATGATGATTAAAATGAAGATTCATGATTTGTTGTAATTTAGCGGTTCGATACGCATAATGACAATTTTCATTAATAATTTCACTATTTTCATAAGCAATGGATGGTGTAGTGTCATCATTGACAAATAACGTAAATAATCGTTTAAAACCTAAGTCTAATGCCGCAGTTTTTTCTTTACGCCTTCCTGCTTTCTTTTTGAATTGGTGAGACGGAACAACATTATCACTTTTCTTATGAAAAACAAATTCAATATGACCTAAGCGATAAACTAATTTAAAAGATTTATAGATTGTCTTAAAGTTTGTCAAAAAGTTTGTTGAAAGACTTTGATAGGGAAGATCAAAGATTAACCATTCTCTTCCAAAACACAACTTTATTTTATTGTCTTTTTTATTAAATTTGACTTTACAATTATCAAAATTTAAAGAAAAATTATTAATTTTACTCAATTTTTTTGCTTTAGGGAATGCCGCTTTTTGTCCTTTTTTGCGTTTATCGATGGTATTTTGTACATCTTTAACAATATCGTGAACCAACATATATACTAATTTTTCGTTGAGTTTTTGTTTATACAGTTCACGAAGCTCTTGATAAAGCTTATGGTCTTTTAAATATTCACGGCATTGCGTTATTTTATCGGCTTGTTTTCCGCCTTTTTGCCCTGCTATTAACGCTCTTAGATTTTTTGAGTTTTTCAATATCTTAAATAATTCGGGTTGGTCATCATTCAATTGGTTTAATAGTATTTTAACCATATTGGCACAATGGGCATAGGATTTAACTTACCATCTTAAATCCCGCACAGCTTTACGATCACAGCAATGGATTTTTTCCATGCCAAGAATAGGATCTTTATTCTTTTTTGTGTGGTTAGCCAATGACTTACTCCTTTGTTATTAATTCTATAATAACAAAATAGCATAGATAAATCAAGTATTTATTTATTTATTTATTTATTTATTTATTTATTTATTTATTTA
>CETM01048193.1_pt1 | contig 15460 bp, 11 predicted proteins | sample 361451 | NCBI WGS metagenome assembly CETM01 (sample SAMEA2622690, study PRJEB7988) | marine metagenome | isolation source: saline water (ENVO:00002010), including
TTATCACGAGCTTGCTCTGCTGCCACTGCCAGTGAGCCAACGGGCACCGTGGTGCCGTTGTTAAACTGCAACATGCCTCCTTGTTCGGAGATCCACTGCAAACCAAAGTTAACGCCATCGCCTTCAGAAACCTCAACAATAATGGCTTCTACCAAGACTTGCGCACGGCGAATATCTAGTCGTTCAATCACTTTTTCAAGTGAGCGCATCATGTCGGGTTGGGCGGTAATCACCAATGAGTTTGACGCTTCGTGCGCTTCAATGCTGATGTCATCACTGCCGCGACGTGTGGTACGCGCAGCATTACCATTGCCTTGCTGCTCTTCTTTTAAAGACTTACTAACCCCCTGTAATACCTTAACCAGCTCATCTGATTTAGCGTAATTAAGGTAAAATACTTTGGTATTCCCGGTTGTCTCTAGCTCGTTATCTAAGCGCTTGACTAATTCAATGGCGCGCGTGCGAGCCTGCCCTTCACCACTGACAATCACACTGTTGGTACGCTCATCTGCAACGACCCGAGGGATCAAAAAGTCGGGGACGCTGCCTTTGCCATTGTCTTTAAAAATATTATCGACAACAGACACCACATCAGAGGCCGTGGCATGTTTCAGACGCACAATATCAACACGTTTATCACCGGCTTGGTCAACCAAGCGAATAATTTCCACTAGGCGGTTTACCGACTCGGCATGACCGGTCAGCATCATGACGTTAGAAGGGTTAAAGTTGGTAACATGGCCGCCATCTTTTTGGTCACTAAACTGACGGATCAGTGGACCCAACTCTTGGACGGTTACATTTTTCACTCGCACAACCCGAGTTACCAGCATATCACCGCCCATGCCGTCATCTTCACCGATGACTGGCACATTAGACTTTTTCGCGTCTGAGCTTTTCTCTACTTTAATGATACCACTTGGCATTTCGACAGCAGCATAGCCGTGTACTTCGAGAACGTTGAGGAAGAATTGATAGTACAGCTGTTCATCCATGAGCTCGTAGCTACGCACATTAATTTTGCCACGTACATTGGGGTCAATGATCACCGTCTTGTTAAGGTTTTTACCAACGATATTGATAAACTCGTTGATATCTGTGCCCTTAAAGTTTGCCGCATATTCGACTGCGTATAGATTTAAACTTACCCCAGCGGCGAAAAGTAGCGCGCCATACTTGGCAAGCCCTTTTATTATTTTTGTGCGAAATTTCGCGCCCATTGTTCTTACTCCAAACGTGTGATTATTGCAGGCTAAATTGCACATCGAACAGTTGCCCGTTGCGGTTCACGGTAATAGATGCGTCGGTGCTATTGCGTAGCTCTTGCAATGCTGCCATGGCTTGTTTCATATCGGTTAGCTGATAACCATTTATAGCAATGGCGATGTCATTATTTTCAAGGCCCATTTGTTTAAATAGGGCCGGATCTTTTCCAGGGCTTAATTTATACCCTTGTAGACGACCTTGGTTACGTGCCGGAGTGATACGTAGATACTCCGATAACTTTCCAGGGTCGGCAAGAATTTGTTTGCGTGTTTGCTGTAGAGCTTGCTTGGCCTCGGCACTGGCTGTGGCATTGATGGTTTTCGCCTTACCGGCACTCGCTTTGGGAGCACTATCAGCTTGTGGCCGACTTGCTGGCACAGGCATAGATACGGTTTTAGTGAAGCTCAAGCCGTCAAGCATCAGTGTTTCAAAGCGCCCACCGACATCCAAAATAGCTCGGTCAGGAAGTACTTTTGCCAGTTTAGCGCGTGTTCCTTTGATGACATCATCAATACCGTAGGTCTCTTGGCGCCCTTGGGATTCAATAATGGCGAGCCCGGCGGTTTTGTCGTTGGTAGCTGCTACCACGCCGGTTAGGTTTATGCTTAGACGTGTTTCAGGGGCGTCGCTGATAACTTCCTGTTTAGATTCAGCTTGCTCGACAGCGGCGGCATCACCGAACAAATTAACTGAACGGATGGCGGCAATATTTGCTCGCTCTGCACCTTTGTTTGCTTGGCTCACAGGTGGCATCACCGTGCTTGCTTGCGGTTGTGGCCATACCAGCCAAAGCAACCCAGCGGCTAGATAACCACAATACAACACCGCAACCAGCACGATAGTGGCCACGATTTTTTTCTGTGGGAGCTGCTTAAGCCATTGTTGTAGTTGGGCTGAATCCAAAACTCTATACTATTATTATTGTAGTCGTTAACGTCACATAGTACATCTATCACTGAGTGACAACAAGCACACCATGTAGCATTAATGTAAAAACATGTAGCCTAGTATAACCTCCGCGCAAGACAGCAATATGACAGCGTTCTGTGCTTTTTTTGGTCGTTGTGTTGTGCTAAATTTCGCCCTTAACTTAAAGAAAATAGTACCGAGGTAAAGTGAGCAAGTCAGCAGCGAACGAACACAGCGAATCTGTGCGCTTAGACAAATGGTTATGGGCCGTGCGCCTCTACAAAACTCGCGCCATAGCACGAGAAATGGTGCAAGGGGGCAAGGTCCACTATAACGGTCAACGTTGCAAGCCTAGTCGTCAGGTCGAAGTGGGAGCGAGTATTCGCCTTGCTCAAGGCTTCGATGAAAAACATATTAAAGTGCTTAAACTACTTGAAAAGCGTGTGGGTGCCCCCATTGCTCTGACCTGCTACGAAGAAACCGAGCAAAGTAAGTTAAAACGCGAAGAGAATGCCATTGCGCGTAAAAACAATGCCTTCTTTGCGCCACACCCTAATCAGAAACCGGACAAAAAGCAGCGCCGTGAACTGATTAAGATGAAAGCCAAATAGAGAAACTCATGCAAAACGATTTATTACACCGTTATATTTTTGAGCAACACGATGTTCGTGGTGAGCTCGTTCAAGTAAGCGATGCTTTCGCGCAAGTGATCAAAGACCGCGACTACCCTGACGCCGTAAAAAAGCTCTTGGGCGAGCTATTCGTAACCACTTCGTTGTTGACTGCGACACTCAAGTTTCAAGGCCATATTAATGTGCAAATCCAAGGTGATGGACCAGTAAAGTTTGCAGCCATCAACGGCGATCATGAGCAAAACCTACGCGGTGTCGCTCGCATGCAAGGTGAAGTAAAAGGAGATGGGTTACTGGCGCTGATGGGTAAGGGTCATATGATTATTACTATCACCCCAGTCAAAGGCGAACGCTATCAAGGGATTGTGCCGCTAGAGCATGACAGCTTAGCTAAATGCGTGGAACAATATTTTGCCCAATCTGAGCAACTAAAAACACGGATGTGGTTCGCCACGGATATAAGCCCTGATCAAGAACGTGCAGCGGGCCTTTTCCTGCAAGTGCTTCCCGTCAACCAAGACAAAGCGACTGCTGATTTTAGTCATTTAGAGACGCTCAGCGATACAGTAACCGAAGACGAGTTATTAAATTTAGATGCACACACCGTATTGACTCGCTTGTACCATGAAGACAACCCTAAACTGTTCGAGCCACAGCCAGTGCAGTTTAAATGTACCTGTAGTCGCGAGAAAACCATTGATGCACTCGTTAATGTCGGCAAAGATGAATTACTTGCCGACGTACAGGCGAATGGCGAAATTGTTATTAACTGCCATTATTGCCTCAGTGAATACCGCTTTAACGAAGAGCAAATTAAAGCAATCTTCAATTAATTAAGCGTTCATTCATTTAAAAAGCTCGAGTACGAAAAACTCGAGCTTTTTTGTTTAAAACAATGACACCGGTATCATGAAATTTTGCTTTTTTATGACACCGGTATCACTGAAATTATTCATGTTTTTTCATATAAAACCGCCATTTTTAGGGCTTTCACCGCTCGTATACAGGCAAACCTTCTGTTACTATAAAATCCATAAAGCACTCTCACACAGCTTTAGATTAACCCGTTCAACCTCTCACAATTTTAGGTAAAAAAATGACTTCAAGCGCTACTCGTTTTGTTGATCTTACAACCGCAGAACTGATCGAGCAGGCAGTTCGTCGCGGCGAAGGTACTCTAGCCGCTAACGGTGCATTTGTTGCTAAAACAGGCCGTCGCACTGGTCGCTCTCCTCAAGATCGCTTTATCGTAAAAGAAGCAAGCACTGAAAATGATATTCAGTGGGGCAATGTTAACCGCCCATTCGATGCCGATAAATTTAATGCGTTGTGGGAACGTGTGGAAAACCACGTTGCTGAAAACGATCACTTTGTCTCTCACTTAGAAGTAGGCGCCGATCCAGAGCATTATTTACCTATTGTTGTTACTACAGAAACTGCATGGCACCACGTGTTCGCGAAAAATATGTTCATTGAGCCAAAGCAGTTCAATGCCGCGAATTTACCGCAATGGCAGATTTTGAATGTACCTTCATTCGTATGCGACCCAGAGCGCGATGGCACTAATAGTGATGGCACTGTGATCATTAACTTTGCCGAGCGAAAAGTGTTACTTGCTGGTATGCACTATGCTGGTGAAATGAAGAAGTCGATGTTCTCAGTGCAGAACTTCTTATTGCCAGGGAAAGGTGTTTTACCTATGCACTGCTCTGCAAACGTGGGTGAGAATGGCGATACCGCCTTGTTCTTTGGCCTTTCAGGCACGGGTAAAACCACCCTGTCTGCCGACCCTAGTCGTTTCTTGATTGGCGATGATGAGCACGGTTGGGCTCCTGGTAGCGTCTTCAATATTGAAGGCGGTTGTTACGCCAAATGTATCGACTTATCGCAAAAGAACGAACCGGTTATTTGGGATGCTATTCGCTTTGGTACTATTTTAGAGAACGTGGTACTAGACGACACCCGTACGCCTGATTACAGCGATGCTAGCTTGACGCAAAATACCCGTGCAGCTTACCCACTAGAGCACATTGCCAAGCGCAAAGAAGAAAATCGCGCCGGCGAACCAAAAGCCGTAGTGTTTCTAACCTGTGATGTGAGCGGTGTGTTACCACCAGTATCAGTATTAAGTGAAGAAGCTGCAGCATACCACTTTTTAAGCGGCTACACCGCTAAAGTGGGCTCAACAGAAATTGGCTCAACGTCTGATATTGAATCTACTTTCTCAACCTGTTTCGGCGCGCCATTCTTCCCTCGCCCAGCGGGTGTTTATGCGGAACTATTAATGAAGCGCGTGCGTGAGTTCGGCGCTAAAGTATACTTGGTTAACACTGGCTGGACAGGCGGTCCTTACGGTATTGGTAAGCGTTTTGATATCCCAACCACGCGTGCTGTAGTTGATGCGATTGTGTCAGGCAACTTAGCCGATGTAGAGACCCAACATATCGATGTATTAAACCTAGACGTGCCGGTGGCTGTACCTGGTGTCGACACTGAGGTACTGAACCCTATCAACACTTGGGCTGATAAAGACAAATACAACGAATACGCGAAGAAACTCGCAGACGACTTTAATCAGAACTTCGCTAAATACGATGTTTCTGATGCGATTAAACAAGCCGGCCCGCAAAGCTAAGGGCTGCTGTTTATACTTAGCCATTGCGCTGAGAATTCAATCCCACGCCAGCATTACGCTGGCGTTTTTATTGGTAAGTATATAGTTGCACACAAGCCGCCCTGTTCACGGTTCTTGAGTTCAACCTTGCCATTGTGCATAGTAACGATGCGCTTGATAATCGCCAGCCCTAAACCGCTGCCTTCACTGCCTCGTGCCTGATCACCTTGGGTAAAAGGCGCGAACACCTTCTCCAGCTCAGACTCAGGGATGCCAGGCCCTTTGTCTAACACACTGACACAGACGTATTTCTTGCGCGCACAAAAGTGAGTATTCACCTCTATGCTGTCATCAGAATAGCGCAAGGCATTCTCTATCATATTGGTGAGTACACGCTTGATTGCCACACAACTTATGGGCACATTGGGAAGGCTGGGGTTCAAAGTGAGTGTGATATCTCGGCCATGCTGTTGCTCAGCATGGACCACCTCTTCAACCAAAGCGTTAAGATCTTCAGGTTGGTTATCCCCTTTGTCATGGTGGCGTAGATATTCAATGAACTGATCAATGATTGCGTTCATATCTTCTATATCGTGAATAATACCTTCGCGCAGATAGTCCTCATCATCAGACATCATTTCAGTGGCTAGGCGAATACGGGTCAACGGCGTTCGCAAGTCATGTGATACCCCAGCCATTAACAAGCGCCGATCTTGCTCTAGCGCAGCAATGCTACGCGACATCTGATTGAAGGCTCGCGTTACCTCAACCATTTCAGTCGAACCTTGCTCATCAACAACGGTGCTAAAGTCGCCTTTACTCACCTTCATCGCCGCTTCTTGGAGTGCTTTGAGTGGGCGGTTTAGGTGCCGCGCAAATAACCACCCTCCCAGCACACTGAGAAAGCCAATACTGGTTAGGTAAAAGGTTAAAAACTCAATATTGGCTTCGGTGAAGCCAGATAATGGCACCCGCACCCAGTATCCTGGAGCCTGCGGCGGTTCTATCCAATACACCAATGGATTCGTTTGACTAATACGCACACGGGCCGAGCCATTAAGCTGTTCCGACATAATGTTGGAGAGCATTGAATATTCACGAGCTTGCCCTAGCCCGTTAATGTAAGCCTCGCGCTGGGTGAGTAACTCGATTCCTGTTTCTTCTAAGAAGCGTTTCGACACTTCATCACTGACTTCTACGCCATCATCGACACCAATGAATACCGTTTTCACCTGCTTTGCGAGCATGATATTCACTTGCTCGATGGTCGGCTTGACCACATAGAAGCTCACCGCAACATAGGACACCACTTGGTTTATAAGTAGTAAAGCACCAACTAAAAATACCGTTTGCCCAAATGCGCTTTTGGGAAATAAGCTCATTTACTTGTTGCCGTCGGGCACAAATACATAGCCCAGTCCCCATACTGTTTGGATATAACGAGGGTTCGCGGCATCGGCTTCAATCATCCGTCTTAGACGTGATACTTGCACATCGATACTGCGCTCCAAAGCACTATAATCACGGCCCCTAGCCAAGTTCATAAGCTTATCGCGGCTCAGTGGTTCACGTGGGTGTGAAACGAGGGCTTTCAGCACCGCGAACTCACCACTGGTCAGTGAAATAACCTCATCCCCTTGAGTCATTTCTCGCGTCGCCAGATTTAGCGCAAAATCACCAAACTTAACTAAGTTTTCTTCTGATGAAGGCGCACCCGGCACTTCTTTAGCGCGACGACGCAAAATAGCCTTCACTCGAGCCAATAGTTCGCGTGGGTTAAACGGTTTAGGAATGTAATCGTCAGCACCTAACTCGAGGCCAATAATGCGGTCAACCTCGTCGCCCTTGGCGGTTAACATCACGATAGGAATTTCATTTTCTTTTTGTCGCAAACGACGACAAATTGAAAGGCCATCTTCGCCGGGCAACATTAAATCTAAAACCATCAAATGAAAGTTTTCTCGTTCTAATAGCTTATCCATTTGTTCGGCATTGGCGGCGCTGCGTACGATAAACCCTTGCTCAACTAGATAGCGCTCCAAAAGGCTGCGTAAGCGCATGTCATCATCGACAACGAGGATTTTTGTTGTTTCCTGTCCCATTATTTTTCTTTTCGTTGTTTTTCCTCCATTAACTATATTCGAAATAGCGGGCAGGGGAAATGTACAACACCAATTAGATTGTTACATTTGTTGTCGGCCTAACTATCGTCACTGCGATAGTGAATGTCATTGATGTACCAAAGTTTGCGCCCTGTCGGGGTAGATACCCAGGCCTCATCATCAACCTGCTTTTTTAACAACGCTCGCGCCATTGGTGCATCGATTGAGATGACAGTTTTGCTATCATAAATTTCATCTGGACCGACAATTTGAAAGCGTAATACTTCGCCTTGTTCATCTTCCACTTCGACATAGGCGCCAAAAAATACTTTTCCTTCTTGCTGAGGGCTGTAATCAACGACTTGAAGGTCTTCTAAGCGCTTACGCAAATAGCGCACGCGCCTGTCTATTTCCCTCAGACGCTTTTTATTATACTGATATTAGTACCATCATGGTGTCCATACTATTGAAACATTCGCTCTAGGTAATTTCGCCTGATAATGAATAATGTGACTTCATAATCTCCATACTGGCGGGAAAAGGTTCTATCAACTATATACTAAGTAGTATGTGCAGGTCCCAAAAGTATGATTGTTTAAGTTACAGAGCGTAACACGCGGTTTTATTAGAGGGGCGAACAAATTAGCTGATAGTTTTTCTGTATGACTATATTCCCTGTTTTCCGGTTTAGGTGGGATTAATTCTATGAAAAGATAAATTAATGAGTTATGTAATAAAACGAAAGGTGCGCTACCAAGCGAATAAGTCTGCTTCTTTTTACTTCCCTGCTCTATTCACTGAACATGGCCTCCTAATTTCCCACTTAAGATACCTACACACAAACCGTGGTAAGTCACAATCATGGATGGAAAGAAACACTTTTGCTGTGCAACTGCTTTTAAATTTTATCGAACATCAATTAGAAAGATATTCCTCTGCTACAAAACTACTAAGTGCGTTTGTTGAGGCTTTACAATTTGGAACTGTTAACAATGGAGAAGATAGCTCAGGGCTATTTTGGTCACCTAGGGGAAATGAAGATGTAAACGTTCTTCTGTTTCATATCACCCATTATTGCGATTATCTAGATGGTAAACATGGGACTGAACTTCCTAGGCTAAACCCCTTGAGATCCACTAGTTACGCAGAAGAGAGAATGCTATGGTGCGCTTATTACAAGAGACGTAGCCGATGTTTCTTGAATCACTTAGCCAAACCGTCTCAACAATGTTTCTTGGGCGCCCGACAGGTGCAAAGCCCAAAAAGACATCTTTTAAATATTGAAGTGGTTTATCAGTTTCCCGAAACACAAATCGAGAGTTTGATATCAAATGGATTCACTAAGTCTGGACAGGTTGATTATGGAAGTCAATTAATCATTATGCTGATGCACTACGGGGGGTTAAGACTCTCAGAGTGTTTTCATATATATACAGAAGACATTGTAATAGATCCAAAATCTGGCTCAGCACTAATTTCAGTTTTTCATCCTAGTGATGGTAAATCACCAGATGAGCGGTTCAGTAATAGGCGAGAGCTTTTATCCTGCAAACATCAAATAAATCCTCGTAATGAATTTGCTCGAAGCCATAAACTTTATTCAGGGTGGAAAAATCCATTACTAACAAATCGTAACCTCTCATTTGATGTGATGTTCTACCCTCCGAGTAAATCTATTGAATTCACTCTACTTCTTCAACTATATCTCTCATCAATACCAGCCACAACGCTTCCATTCTTGTTCGTTAACTCTAAAGGTCAACCTGAGAGTAAAAAAAACTTCACCCAAAAATACCAACGAGCAATCCAGCGGATCGGTTTAGAACCCTGTAAGTTGTTAGGAACAACTCCTCACTCTCACCGGCACTCTTATGGTTACAGGTTGAGTCAAAACGGATTTACTCAACTAGAAATACAAAAGGCAATGCACCATAAAAGCCCAGACAGTTGCTTGGTTTACCTGAACCCTACGAATGAAGCAGTGCGCAATAGAATGAGACAGATAGACTTATGAAGCAATTTTATGAAAATATTTCCGAAGCCAGAAGAGCTATAACAAAAATGGGGATTACTTCTAGTTCAGATTATAAATCACGATACAAAGAAGACTCTCGCCTTCCAGCAAACCCAGAAAAAGTGTACGCGACAGAATGGAGAAGCTGGAGCAACTTTTTGAGCATGGACAAGCTATCTCGGTACTCTACGTTGCGAGAAGCAAGTGAGGCTGCCGTGAGATTGGGGGTGAAAACTTATATAGAATATAAATCACGCTTCAAAGAAGACTCCCGCCTTCGTTCATCACCAGACACCATTTATTCGAATGAATGGGTGAGTTGGTATGATTTTTTGGGTAAAAAAAAGCCCCGTTGGTACACCACAATAGATGAGGCATCTGATGCGGCAAAAAGTTTAGGTATTACTACCTACGCAGAGTATAAAGCACGCCGCAAAGAAGATCCTCACCTCCCCCTGCATCCTCACATTACTTACAAAGGCGATTGGCAAAGTTGGTACCTGTTTCTGGGCAAAGAGAAACGGTATTTGTATCCAACATTACGTGAAGCCAGTGACGCTGCAAAGAGCTTAGGTATTACTACTGTTGCTGAGTACAAGGAGAGGTACAAAAAAGACCCCCGTCTTCCTATAAACCTATATGAGGTTTATAAAGGCGAATGGGTAGATTGGTATCAATTTTTAGGTAAGGAAAAGCCGTCTTGTTACCCAACATTACGTGAGGCAAGTGATGCAGCAAGGAGTTTAGGGATAAATACTAATTTAGAATACAAATCACGTTACAAAGAAGATTTTCGCCTTCCAGCAAATCCTCACGCAGTTTATGCCGCGCAATGGCAAAATTGGTACTCTTTTTTAGGCAAGAAAAGGCCATCTTGGTACCCAACTTTACGTGAGGCAAGTAAGGCAGCGGTGAAGTTGGGTATAACTTCCAGTTCAGAATATAAAGCGCGTCATTCAGAAGACCCAGCCCTTCCTGCATACCCTCACTCTTTTTATAGAAGCGAATGGGTAGACATGTACCATTTTCTAGGTAGGAAAAAAACATTTTGGTACCCAACATTACGTGAAGCTAGTGACGCGACAATAAGTTCAGGTATTAAGTCCAGCAAAGAGTATAAAGCACGTTACAAAGAAGACCCTCGCCTTCCTGCGCACCCAGAAGATGTATATGCGCTCGAATGGATTGATTGGTTTCATTTTACAGGCAAGAAAAAGTCAACTCGGTATCCATCATTGCGTGAAGCAAGTGAAGCAGCACAGAGTTTAGGTATTACTTCTGGAGTAGAGTATATAGCACGTTACAAGGAGGACCCCCACCTACCTTTGAACCTTAACAGAACTTACGCTGATGAATGGGTAGATTGGTTTCATTTTCTAGGAAAGGAAAAGCCTTCTAGGTATCCAACATGGCGTGAGGCAAGTGAGGCGGCAAAAAGTTTGGGAATTACTTCTAGTTCAGAGTATGCCTCTCGTTACAAAGAGGACTCTAATCTCCCCGCAGATCCCCAGCGCTTTTATTCGAATGAATGGCAAAGTTGGCACCATTTTCTCGATAAACCAAAAACTTCTTGGTATCCAACATTGAGTGAGGCGAGTGACGCAGCAGTTTATTTGGGCATCACGTCCAGTTCAGAATATCAACTACGTTACAAAGTAGATCCTCGCCTACCTCTTCGCCCTCCCATTGTTTACGAGGATATGTGGAATGGTTGGGCTGACTTTTTAATACCAAAAACAGTCTCTAATTTGCAACAGTTTAGATTGGCGTGTGCGTTGCTCAATATAAAAAATTCGGTTCAATACCGAAAAAAAAGGCTGAAATATCCGCAGTTACCATCAAAACCAGAAGCTAAGATAACAGATTGGAGTGATTGGTATGATGCTTTGGATATCCCAAGGCCTTATTCTTATGATGAATTAGTCGCTCTTGTTAGAAGTAATGGGATTTCGACACTTGCGGAATACACAAAATTTCGCGTTGATTCTAAGGACCCTCGAATTCCTTCCAAGCCAGAGGAGTGTTACCGAGGAAGGGGGTGGACTAATACATATAACTTCTTCGGAACTCCTCCCCCATACCAAGTGAAATATTTTACCGAAGTATGGTTTTTATGGAGGGATAAAATTCAAGAATTTTTGAAATCAGCTCGCGGCGGTGACACCAAAGCAAAAGATTTATGTGAATTTGTACGAGAGTATATTGAGCCAAATGGTTTGGAAACGTGCCCTCTCGAATTTCTAACTAGGGGCTCAACAAATATTCAACCTATGCTTGATTTACTTGAACAAGCTCCTACAACACGTAAGAAAAAGTGGATTTTTTCAATTAATGAGTTTTTGGACTGGGTAATCTCCAATTATTTGACTATTGAAGATATTGATACTGGCGAAATCACCCTTATAAAAGGAGCTGAAAACCCATTTGGGCATATTAACTTCAACGGGGAAGTTAATAATCAGGTTGCAAGCGAAACAAACAAATTAGCTCTACCTTACCAAAATGTAAAAGCTGGGCGCGAATGGATTTTCCCACTAAATTCTGTTGAACACAGCAAGAGCTACTGCAACCTTACTCACCTGCATAACTTTCCGTCTGACTGGCTGCAAATAGATGATGACTCCTTACTAGACAAGAACGATCCTGATTGTGTTTTTAAAGTTATAGAAGGTAAAACTTACCTTTGGCTGCCAATATACTGGACATACACGTACTCGTTGATGCAACTTCCTGCGAGAGGAATGCAAATCATCTACTGCGATTCTGGAGAGGCCGACCAAGAGATAGCTGATTTTGATTGTGGCAACGTTATCTGGGTAAAGAATAAAACAAGCCTAGCTGGCTTAACCAATAATCAGGGCATGGTGAATAAGTCTGGGAAAGATGACTTTGGAGTCCATTATACCTCAAACAAAACAAAGTTTGATGGTTCAGGCTATACAATCCCTTTTATGCCCATAGAACTAGCTTATTGGTTAATTAAACTTAGAAAGTGGCAACAAAAGTACAACCCTATTAAAGAGCCGACTCAGTGGCTTCAATGCACACGTACTTATCTCAACGAAGTTCAGCGCAAGCAAAAAGGCTCAAATTGCTTTCTCTTCCGCGACTATTTAGAGCAAGAACCCGGTAACTTTGGAGGCCGGTTATCAACCAGACTAGCGGCTGCATTGTTTTTCTCCTCAAAAAAAGATGTTGCAACAGCTACTTTCCGTGGAATGAAGTACTCTGAAGCGATAACCGAGCTAGAAAAGGCAAGCACAGTCGCTCTAAGTCGTTTTAAATCTCCTTATACCCCACACTCAATGCGTGTCAGTTTAATAAATGCTTACGCCTATGAATTCGGTATTCCGCTAGAAGTCATAATGAAGCTAGTTGGTCATTCAAGTATCATCATGACTATCTATTACACCAAGAGTGATAAAACTGGCGCAAACCTTCGAGAAAAAATGGAGATAGGTGAAAAAGAAGCACTAAGCAAGGCGAGCAAAACCATAAAATCGTTTTTGGAACAACAGAGAATTGAAGAGATAAAATCGCAACTTGTGGGTTCTTCTACAGAGTTATTAAATTCTCTAAATAATTCTAGGCCTGGAGCCAGCTACCTCTTTAAAGACTTTGGCATTTGCCCTGTAGGTGGTGCATTTTGCTCAGAAGGGGGGATGCCTGTAGCAACCAAAGCTAATATCTACCATCCTGTTTCAGCAGGTTACTTAGGTGAACAAAACTGTATTCAGTGTCGATTTTTCATAACAGGTCCTGCTTTTTTAGTCGGACTCGCCGCGATATTCAATGAGATAAGCTTGGCTGTCAATACCCAAACTTATCGCTACTCCGAGTTAGAAAAAGAGCTTGATAAAGTGGTTGAAAAAATAGATGTAATTGACCATCAGCTCTATAAACTTAAAACTGGCGGCCTAGAAAGACATGCCATGGAAGTTGATAGAAGAGAGCTGATCGGGGAGCGTGTGCATCTTAACTCCACAATTGAAACTCGTGCCAAAAAGTTAGATTTATATATGTCGGATATGAACGCCATACACCGCCACATACACAATTGCCAGGAGTTAATCGTAAGCCCAAAGGAGAACTCTAACGACTCACTGCAACTAATAGTTCCACGTGAATTCAGAGTAGGTTTTGAGCTCGAAGATGTTAGTTACTTCCATCAATTATCCGAAGTTTGTTCGAACGCCGAACTTTACCATTGCTGCAATGATGAAAATGCAGTAACGAGACGCTCCCAAATGCTCGATAGGATGATGATAAAAAACGGCATGCAGCCTAGGTTATTGTTTCTCAGTGAAGAGGAGCAGCTAGTTGTTGGAAATCAGCTGACGGAATTGATGTTGACCAGATTAAAAGGCTGGGAGAAAGTAGATCGCCTTATGGGTGGAACTTTAACATTGAAAGATTTATCTCTCGATCATCAATTTGATGCAAAGGTTATTCAAAAGTTATTTGAGCAGTCAACACCACTAAAAAGGCTTGGTTAGTATGCAAGATATATCTCCTGAACTCGTTCTAAAACAGCTAAAACAGAAGGCATCAACACGAGTGCAAAATTCACTAGATGCTGTATTCACAATTTGTAGGGAGCAACAAAAACGGGGGCTAAGCGACTTTAGCTACTCAACAATTGCGCGCTTAGGCAGAGGTCGTGGCGTACCCGCAGCACAAAGTATTCGCAACAAGACTGGTGAGTCTTACCGAGCGCTCATCGCTAGCTTCTGTAAAGCAGTCCAAAAACACCCAAAAACTAACAAGACAAACTCTAAGGGAAAAACGTACGCTTGGATAGACGAGCTTGATGACCCTGCCGTCAAGTTACAAGCCAATATTTTGTATTCACAAAAAAAAGAAGCTGAACGATTGCTAAACGAGGTAGTTCCGATAAACCAAGTGATTGAAGTATTCGATAATATAGATATATCCAATGCGTCAATTAAGTTAACGGCTTTAGAGCGAAGTGCATTGGAATATCTAATTTCACGGGAGTTTTTACGTCGTTACGGATTGGAACTCGGAAAAAATGGAAGTATTGTATCATCTGATTCTCAAAAGCCTTTTTTTCCTGTTGCTACACTTGATGGCATCAAAAAAGCGCTTAAAAACCTGTAGATAAGTCGGATTATTGAAGTGAAAACAAAGCTGATCACACGAGCTGGTTATCAAAAATTAGCTCAAGAGCATGACCATTTGTGGTTCGAGAAGCGCCCTGAAGTAACCAAAATTGTTTCTTGGGCCGCCAGCCTGGGCGATCGCTCTGAAAATGCTGATTACACATTCAATAAGCGATTGCTACGCCAGATTGATAGGCGAGTCCGATACCTAAGAAAATTACTTCCAGATCTTAAAATTGTTGATTACTCACCAGAGCAAGAGGGCAAGGTATTCTTCGGTGCGTGGGTAGAAATAGAGAATGAAGAGGGTGAAATCAAGCGTTTCAGGATTGTTGGGCCAGAAGAAATTTATGGGGACACGAAGGAATTCATCTCTATTGACTCACCAATGGCGCGTGCATTATTGAAAAAAGAAGTTGATGATGAGGTTCAAGTACAGACTCCTCAAGGCCTCAAAGAGTGGTATATCAATAGCATTACATATGAGAAAACTTAGTCTTCTTTGCAGTGCTAGAGTGAATATGCTGCATCTTCGTTGTACTAGTTATTGAAGGCAATCACATCTCTGATATAAACATGGAAATTGTAATTAACTACTCTTACCCCTTTTGATATTTCGTGAAATAAGAGCCAGGCCAACACAGAAAGTTACTACTGAAAAAATAGCATTAGTACCCAAATAGCTGGATAGAATTTCTCCACCACCCCTAAACTGAGACAGTCACAGAGCTGAATATCACTATTTGAATCAACTTAGGCTGTTGATGAAAGGTGCCCACTTAAGAGTTATGCTCATTGCA